>QFCE01002218.1_pt1:0-192500 | contig 552968 bp, 483 predicted proteins | sample 5346091 | NCBI WGS metagenome assembly QFCE01 (sample SAMN09062252, study PRJNA434731) | Human gut metagenome, whole genome shotgun sequencing project. | isolation source: stool timepoint A chromium assembly | host: Homo sapiens | collected 2015 | reverse complement strand
CAAGCTCTTTCTTTTCTTCCCGTTCGACTTGCATGTGTTAAGCACGCCGCCAGCGTTCGTCCTGAGCCAGGATCAAACTCTCCATGATAGATTGTTTGTTTGGCTCGATTATTTCTTGCCTATTTACTCTTTAAATTGCGGGATAATTTCTTATCCGCACATCGGCTTTATTGTTCGCTGTACTGTTCAGTTTTCAAAGAACCAATCGCTCTAAGCGACTCCATTATATTAGCATGCATTGCTTTATAATGTCAAGTGCTTTTTTGCGATGTCTTCCGGAAAACGGTTGAACCGCTTTCCGGAAGTGGCCGCCTTATCAGCGGCGAATATGATAATAGCACTAAGCCATGCGCTATGCAAGCGATATTAGAAAGTTTAATGGCACCCGTATGGCAGACAATCAGAAGTCAGACCGGAAGCCTGCGGGGCTTCCTCTCAGACTAAAAGAACTCTGAACATTTGCATGCTTTTAGGGGCCTAGTATTGCACAATATGACGCAGAAGAAGTGTTACGCTCAACGATTGAATTTGCAAAAAATATGATGTAATGGTACATGGGCATCTTGCGGAGAGTAAGAGTGAGTATGACTTTACGATAGAACAATTTGGGTGTTCGCCGGTAGAATGGTTCCGGAGGAATAATCTGCTTGGAGATCGGTTTTATTATGCCCATTGTATTCATTTGGATGAACAGGATATAAAAGTATTAGCAGAGACTGGAACCGGCGTTGTAAGCTGTCCCATTTCAAATATGTATCTCAGTTCCGGCGCCTGCCAAGTTCGTAACATGATGGACGCGGGTGTTGAGCGCATTGGCCTTGGGGTTGATGGAGCTGCCAGTAGCAATTCATCTAATATGATGGAGGAACTGCGGGTTGCTTATTTATTGAATCGATTAACCCATGAAGAGAATGCCTGTACATCTGAGGATATTTTATACATGGCTACATCTGGTGGAGCAAAAACGTTGGGAAGGAATGATATAGGTACCTTAGTGCCGGGTAAAGCAGCAGATTTGACGCTGCTTGACTGGACTTCACTTTCCTATGCAGGAGGCCGAAATGATCCTGCTGACTGTATCGTACTTAGTGGTGATGCTCGTATGGTGGATACTGTGATTGTCAACGGAGAGATTGTTGTTGAAAAGGGGCGATTGCTACGCATTGACGAATGGCAGAAAAGTGCATATGCTGATGAGATTAATCATGAATTACTTCAGAGGGCTTCTAAGCACTTTCCCTCCCTTCAAGAAGAAATCATTTCGTCTGTACAGGAATCTACAGGAGGGGCGTTATGAGAGAAAAAAACTGGCTTACTAAAATTATAGTAATTTTTGTTGGTTCAATTATTTCTGCTTATGGAATTACACTTGCTATGTATGCCGGATTTGGCAGTGCAACTTTGGCCGTATTATGGCAGGGAATCTCCAAAGTTACTGGGATGAGTATCGGAATGACTTCTTTTGTGATAGCAGTGGTCATGATCGTATTTGTATGGTTTTATGACCGTCCACAGATTCATATTGGAACTGTTCTGTATCAGGTGGTATACAGTGGGTTTGTAGAGATATTCAGTAGGATACAAAGATACAGCGATATTGTCTGGATAAATTTCCTGCTGATGTGCATCGGTATTATTCTCTTTGCAGTAGGAACTGGCATCTATGCATCAGCAAATCTTGGGCGTGGTTCTTATGAGGCAGTGACATTTTCTCTGGCAGGGAAAAATGGATGGCCTGTCAAAATTGTCCGTATGACATTGGATGTGGCGATGGTCGTTATCGGGGTTTTGTTGGGAGGTAGCTTCGGTATTTGTACGATTATTACAGTTTTGATATCAGGCCCAATTATCCAAGCTACTGTACAGCAAATGAATAAATTTGTTTTTGGAGGGAAGTAAACCATGTATGATATAAAAATCAAAAATGCCAGAATAATGGATCCAGCATAAAATAACGGCCTTTTGCCGGAATACGTTAAAACCTCGCTATATATGGACTTTTTCGCTATGCACACCGTTCCCAATATTGTATCAATCCCAAGCATCTTTGCTCACAGAGGCGTTCCCCCCCACTTTGGGATTCATCATCTTTACCATATTCTAAAGCACAGCAATTTTAGTGTTTTACAAAATTCTACAAGCGAAGTAATAATCTGCATGTTTCCTGATTTTAAATACAGAAAAACCGACAGGATGTTTCCTGTCGGTTTTTTTGTTGTATTCTGCTGCCTGCTCTGGTTATGCCTCGCAGAGGGGAAGCAGTTTGTCCAGTTTTTCTACAATGCGCTTCTGTTCGGCAAGCGGAGGAAGAGGGATGGGAGTATTCAGTAGTACCCATAACTTAATCCCCTTTACAGTCATCCCCGATGTTTCAAATTTCAAAATTTTAAAAATGCGTAAGATATATTCTTGAGTTACATTGTCTCTAAAAAACAATGCTCTTAAATCCTGGTTTATAGCTACGGGTAATTTATTAATAACTGCTCGTCCAACCGCCATGCGCATTACAACAATTAGTCGATTAGCTTCTATTAAATTAGAACTGCTGTTTTCTAATCCTGCAGGGGTAATGGAATCTATAGTTCGATCTGCATACATGCTATCCTGATGAACATCTTTTACACTCATCCACGGAATATCGCCATTCCAATATGCTTCATTAGACTTATCCGGGGTTCCACCACCAATATGATTAAGTATCATTTCTCCCAGCCTTACCCACATCCAGTTTTCCGGAATTTCAAAGGGAATTTCATCTTCTGTAATTGCCGGCAGTGGTTTTTCTTTTTTGATTTTCTTTTCTTTGATGAGTCTTTGCTTTTCTTCCTGGATCTGATTATACAGGTCCTGGGCGTTGCTGTCTTCTTTTCTCTGGTCGGTAAGTTTCCCCTGGATGGCCTGTTCTAACAGTCGGGATTTCATGGTCTGCTGCAGTTCCTGATATTCTTCGTAAGCTTTATCTACGGCATCTAGCTGGACAAAGAGAGAAGATACCTTATCGGCAATGCGTTTTTGTTCGGCCAGAGGCGGAAGAGGGATTAGATACTCTTTTATAAAATCTGTGCTTATTCTCTGTTGACCAACTACGCCTTTAAATGTCTTTACACCAGCATTAATCAGTCCAGGGTTTTGAACAAAATACAATAAATACTGTGCATCTATCGTATTTGCAAACATTCGTAATACATGTAACTCTGTTGTGCCTGCTCCAATCCCATTTACCAAATCATGAATAAATGCAGATTTCAAGTTTTGAAAACAAGGGCTTATTTTAGCAAGAACAACATCATTATTTGCAAAATGTGTAAACCCTTTTTTTACCTCTTTCCATTTACGAATTTCCGGATGATAGTTGCTCCCATACCCTTCATCAATCGAAGCCATTGGTAAAAATGACACATCTATATTTTCATTCTCAACATGATTTCGTGGATTTACCTGAAAAATATCCCCCAGTCTAGCCCACGTCCAGTTTTCCGGAATGTCAAAGGGAATTTCATCTTCTGTAATTTCCGGTAGTTTTTTTGCCTTTTTGATTTTCTTTTCTTTGATGAGTTTCTGCTTTTCTTCCTGAATCTGGTTATACAGGTCCTGGGCGGTGCCGTCTTCTTTTCTCTGGTCGGTGAGTTTTCCCTGGATGGCCAGGGTCAGGATCCGCTGCCGGAGGGCTTTGGTATCTACATCCATGGTGATATCAGTCATGGGATTCTACCTCCGCCAGTTCTTTTTTCAGTACATCAACGGCTCTGGCAATTTCTTCAGATTTTTCCTGCATGGCCGCAAGGAGTTCGGGGATGGTGCGGGTATCGGTTTCATCTTCTTCTGTAATCCAGGAAATGTCCAGGCTGAGATTGGTCCGGGCTTCGAGTTCTTCTCTGGTGAATTTGCGCCAGCGACCATCCGGGTTCTTTTCTGCATCATAGGTTTCCTTACGCTTTGTACGGTCGTCCCTACAGTAGAGTTTCTCGAATTCGGTAAAATCCTTTTCATTCAGTGGATTCCGTTTGCCGAAGGTGCGCATCTTATGACGCATGTCGTAAATCCACACGTCCTGCGTATTGTCCTGATCGGTAGTTCCTCTGTCAAAAAAGAGGACATTGGTCTGCACGCCCTGGGCATAGAAGATGCCTGAGGGAAGGCGAAGAATGGTATGGAGGTTGCATTTATTCATCAGGTCACGGCGAATCTGTTCCCCTGCTCCATCGGCAAAGAGGACATTATCCGGAACGACCACCGCTGCCCGGGCATTTCCCCGGGTATTCAATGCATTGTAAATAATCTGCAGGAAATTGAGCTGCTTATTGGATGTTTCATAGGTAATATCGTCACGGGTAGCTCTTTCTCCGCCCTTTTTTGTTCCGAACGGTGGATTGGTGAGAATGACATCAAAATCCTTCATCCATTTGCCCGCTGCCGACAGGCTGTCCCCCTGTTCCAGACGGCCATCCATATCATGGAGATATTCATTCATAAGCGCCAGACGGTGGGTATTGGGCACCAGTTCCATGCCGGAAAAGGCCTGGTATTTCTGGAATTCCACTTCTTTAGCGGACAGGTCAAAATAATCATCGGTCTTTTGCTTCAGATAGTCATTAGCTGCCACCATAAAACCAAATGTTCCGGCGGCCGGGTCACAGAGGCGTTCCCCCACTTTGGGATTCATCATCTTTACCATCATATTGATAAGCGGACGGGGCGTGAAGTACTGGCCGGCGCCGGATTTGGTTTCGCTGGCGTTCTTTTCCAGTAATCCTTCATATAGATTGCCCAGACCTTCTTCCTTGGCAGAAAACCAGTCCAGGGCATCGATGTCATCAATAATCTTTTTCAGATTAGCCGGTTCATCAATGCTGGTGGATGCATCGGCGTAAATGGCATTGAGTTTTTTACTTGGCGTCGTTTCCGGATCCCCCAGGTCAAGGAGCATCTGCTTATAAAACTTCTTCAGCTCCACGCCTTCTTTTTTCAGAAGCTCATCCCACCGGTACTGCGGCGGAATATCCTTTTCCTGGTCCTGTTCTTTACTCATTTTGAGAAACAGGATGTAGGTTAGTTCTGTCACATAATCCTGATAGGTCACCCCATCATCACGAAGTACGTCGCACTCTTTCCACAACCGCCGTACGATTTCCTGATTGTTCATCTGATTTCCTTTCCACTACGCAAATATTTCATCGTTGATAATGTTTATAATTTCGTCCGTCTTATCCTTAAAGACCTGTTTCATCTTCCTGTATCCGCCTTTATTGCGGAAAGCTTCATTGGAATCAAAGGCTACCTGGGCATTGGGTCCCAGCACATGGTTTTTGCGCAGCTGGGTTTCGATGCGCTCCAACCATTTTTTCTGTGCCGGTGTCCAGTCTGCCATGCCGTACACGCGGCTCATCGCCCGTTCGACCAAGGCATTTTCTGATTCCAGCGGTGTCCCCAGGGCAGCCCGGCGGATAAAGCTAATAATGCTGGCCGCAGTCGCTTCCTTGTTTACCTTTTTCCATGCCGACTGCAGATCCCGTTCTCTGAATCCGCCCGCCTGCAGTGTGGCATCAATCTTCCGCAGGTCATTTACCGTAAGATCTTTCGGCCGGTTGACAATGACGTCTATGCCGGTACGTTTATTTAGCTGTTCATGTATGAAGGTATTGAATTCTTCCAGATAATCCCCCGGATTTTCCATGTTATTTCCATAGCTCTGCTCTACCCCGATAAGCTTGTCCTTATGATGGGAAATTATCACCTGCCGCGGCTTCACATGAATAGTATCCACGAAAGAAATGGAATCTTTATCTGCGGCCAGTTCTTTCTGGCTCTTATGTTCCAGAGACCGTATCCAGGCAGATACATCCTTTTCCCCGGTAGCATCGATAAGTATACTGCGCTGTTTATCGTTCATGCGCTGTAATTTTCTCTGCATTTTACCCACGAGCTGATCTCTGTATTCTTTGAAATCGGCTTCATTTTCTGCAGTAACCGCCAGATTATACAGATCACCAATAGAGCGCGATACATTCTTTTCATGGATAACCTGGTTCATGCTGGTATATCTGGCCATAGTGGCAAACTGTCCTACGGCATCATAAATGTTGAAACAGTCAATTCCAGGGAAGAGTCTCGTCGCTCGGCCAATCATCTGCTCAAACAGGATACGGGATTTCACAAGGCGTAAAAATACCAGGTTGGTAATAGATGGCACATCTACGCCAGTGGTAAGCAGGTCCACTGTCACCACGATGTTAGGAAATTCTTCGTTCTTGAATTCCCGGATATGCTGTTCTCTGTGCCGGTCCCGTCCGGTAATCTTCATAATCGCATTGGGCGGTAACGATTTACCCGCTTTTGCAAATGCTTCCTGAAGAAGGCTGACCACCATATCGGCATGGGAATCACGGGCAGCAAAAATCAGGGTTTTCCCCAGTTCTCTGTCCAGTGGGTCCAGACGATCTGCCAGAGTCTGGCAGACTACCCGATTGAAAGATTCCGTTACGACTTTGGTATTGAAAGCCTCCACGTCAAAATCCATATCATCGGCCAACCGTCCAGTCTGTATGGCCTTGTCGTCTATATCAAATAAACTGACTTCTTCATTTTTACTGAAATGGATTCCCTGTTCCGTTAGTTTTGTCTTAATAATGTACGGTGCGTTATGATCCATCAGATAACCATCAAGAACCGCCTGCCGATAAGTATAGCTATACACCGGTTCTCCGAAGATGTTCACTGTATTCAGTGCCGGGGTTGCCGTCATCCCCAGGGCTATGGCATCAAAGTAATCCACGACCCTTCGATATTGGCTTATGTATTCACCGGGGTCATAGTGTTCCATTTCCTCTTCTGTCATTTCCCGGTCTTCCAGATATCCACGATGGGCTTCATCTACGATGATGAAATCATAAGCTCCCGGAGAAATTTCTGTCTGGTCTTCTTCCGCATTGAACAGTCGCTGTACCATTCCCTGTACAGTGGCAATATGAATGCGGGTGCTGGCGTCCGGTGCCTTATCTCCGTATTCTTTCACGCCATAAATGCTGCTGATGGACTGTCCATTCACCTTATTATCCTTGAGCGCATGGGCGGTCTGTTCTGCCAGGGCCTGCCGGTCCACCAGATAAAGAATACGTCTGGCACGCTTATGTTTGATGAGGCGGTACATAAGGGCTATAGCGGTACGTGTCTTACCTGTACCGGTAGCCATGGCCAGAAGAATACGGGTCTTATGCATGGATATGGCTTTCTCCACCGCTTTAATTGCTGATATCTGATAATACCGGTTTGCAAATTCCGGATATCTGTCATCCGCCAAAAGCGCCATGTCTGCATCTTCTTCCGGTTGTGCCAGCTGTTTTATTTTCAGGTCGTCCGGTGTAAACCAGGATTCCAAAGCAGAATCAGGATGATTTCTGTTTCTTACGTCACGGAACCAGATCCCGGACTGCTGCTTCATCTGGGAAAGATAGGGCCGCCCATTGGCACCAAAAAGGAACATCACTTTATCCAGCGGGTAGCGTGCATTAGGATTAGTCCCGGCATAAACTGCCGGTTCTTCTACCACCATCCTGGATGACTGCTGTGATACTTTATAGTAGTCATAAGCCTGATTCAGCGCATCGGTCGATACAGGTTCCCCATACTTCTTGGCTTCAATAATAGCTACAGCCGTCTCTCCGATAAACAGGACATAATCCGCCCGTTCCTTATCGGGAAGAACCCATTCGGCAATGGCCATATTATGCCCTTTCTTCGGCAGGGTGTGGCGCTTCCAGTTGTTCAGTGTCTTTGTATCGGCTTCCCAGCCGGCATCCCGCAATTGCTGATCAATCAGTTCCCTGGTTTCCTCTTCCGTCAGCTGATTTCTGGATGCAAACTTATGATTTCTGCGCTTTCTTTCTGTACGCACTTCTTCAGGAACCTGCATTGGTTCCGCCTTCTGCAGCTTCTCGATTTCCGCCGTAAGCCGGTCAATGGTTTTCTGCTGATTACTTACAACAACCTGCTGATTTTCCGGTACCTGATATGGTTTCGGATTTTCCTGAGTAAATGTTTCCAGGAACCAGCTCCATACAAAATAAGCCATACGGTTTACATCCATGGCCGCAGCGGTAGATGGCTGGAATGACGATTCATGCGTTGCCTTATTGCGCAGTCTGCGGATTCTATCCATAGCCACAGTCACCCGGTATGGATATTCATTTCCGGACTCCTGCATGCGGAAGATACGTTCATTCTGTTTCAGATTCCAATCCGGCATCCCATCGAGATGAAAAATCAGATGCGTCAGCTGTTCTACAAAAGATCCGAAAATCATAATACTGCTCTTCGGATCCGAATAGAGCAACAGCTCTGCACTATCTGCCAGTTTTGCATATTCCGGATACTCCCGGCTGACAAAATTTGCCATCTTCACCATTCCTTTTCCCATATCCACTCAGCCCTGTTTTCACATATATAGAACACAGCGACGTTTTTTACGTACATCTCTGTTTTATTCCAGTCTGTCTTTACAATATTAACTATATGATATCATTCTTCCTGAAATTATGCAGGAAGGGAGGCAGGAGCTCATCAGATAGTCAGACAAAAAGAACACTAAACATCAGCATGCTTTCCTTTGTTCAAACAAAATGGAATCAACTATAGCTCTGCATAAGCGATGCATGCTGATTGTGAGCGTCATTACATTCCTCCAAATCAGATGCCCTGCTTACCACCACCAGCCAAAGGCTGGCAGTCCTCTCATAGCAGACCGGGCTGTCAATTTTATGGAAATCGGAGATTTCTTAATTTTATGGACTTACAGCCAATGACGACAATCCCTTGTCCTCATTCCAGAAAAGAGCCGCGTTGTGCAAGCTCCCCCTTAGTTAGTTTTGGGATTCTTATTTTTTATAAAAATGGCATGACAAAAAAGACTTTCCATAAAAAATTGGAAAGTCTTTTTGCTACATCCTCTTGTTTAGCCCTCGAAACCTTACACTGGAAGGTTTTACGGTCTTGCCCTTTACAGCATCTTCTTTCTTAACTCTTCTCCGGAGAGTGGGCTGAGGTAGGCTGGTGCGATGTCGAATACGGTCTTGCAGCCGAAGTTCTTTTCTGCTGCCAGTCTTGCCACGGCACGTGCATAGGCCAGTACTACATGGGCTGTAAATTCCGGATTGGAATCGAGTTTCAGGTTGAATTCTATCACGTGATTATGTTCTCCGTTCACACCGGTGATGCCGCTGCGGAATACGAATCCACCATGAGCCAGTCCCTGATGATTCCAATTGAATTCTTCTTCGGAAATAAAGTGAACTGTGGTGTCATATTCATCAAAATAGTTTGGCATGGTCTTAATCTGGTTTTCCACGTAAGCGGCATCTGCCCCCTCTTCGAGTACTACGTAGCATTCACGGGTGTGCTTCTGCCGGGTAGTCAGTACGGGATTTTCTCCATTTCTGACTGCGGTAATAGCACTTTCCACAGGACAGGTATACTGCTTTGCGTTCTTAACGCCCTTAATGCGCCGAATCGCATCCGAGTGTCCCTGGGATACGCCCTTTCCCCAGAAGGTATAGTCACTGCCGTTAGGGAGTATGCAATTTCCAAACAATCTGGCGAGAGAGAACAAACCTGGATCCCAACCGACAGAAATCATAGCGGCCTTTCCATTGGCGCGGGCCGCTTCATCAACTTCTGCAAAATGCTGCGGAATGTTTGCATGGGTATCAAAGGTATCAATGACATTAAACATTTCTGCATATCGCGGAGTCTGCTTCGGTAAATCTGTAGCGGAGCCACCAGCCAGTACGAGCACATCTATCTTATCTGTCCATTTTTCTATATCTTTTGCCTCTACCACCGGTACACCTGCTGTGCAAATCTTCACATTATCTGGGTTTCTTCTGGTAAATACCGCCTGAAGCTGCATATCCGGGTTGTCATGAATTGCATTTTCAATTCCTCGACCTAAATTGCCATATCCCATAATTCCAATACGAATTGTCATAAGGGTAACCTCCTTAACTATAGAAAAAGATTAATGAGTCTGTTGCCTTAGTATATCACAAATACTATGGTCTCCGTTTCTTTTCTGAACGGAAAGGAACGTTTATAATAAAAATATAATCTTTTTTTCAGGGAGGCCAATGATGAAAAACATAAATGATGAAATCAAACTTGAGCAGGCAGTGCGTGAAATGCTTCAGGATCCAATGACCGTCCGTGAAGTAAAGGTCATGCGGGACCAGGGAAAGTCAGAAGAATATATTCGTCACTGGCTCATGGAAATGGCCAAGCTGCAGGGATAATAAAGACAGGTTGGGGTAAGAGGCAGGCGGACTGTTGTGGCAGTCTGCAGACGGTCAGATTGAAAGAACTCAGAACATTTTCATGCTTTCCCTTATCCCAACACAGTGGATTCTACTTTCCACCAGCCACCTGGGGTCGGATGATCCCCTTCTCTCTCCAGAGAGGGAAACGTTTTGCATGCTTTACTTTTATAAGAGAATATCCCTTAAAAGCGGCTAAACAGTTATGCATAATAAAAAACCTTCAGAACTTTTTGTTCTGAAGGTTTTTTATTATGGCGGAGTGGAAGGGATTCGAACCCTTGCGCGGGTATAAGCCCGCCTAACGATTTAGCAAACCGTCCTCTTCGGCCTCTTGAGTACCACTCCACAAATTAGCTGACTATGACAGAATACTATATATTCTTCCATATGTCAAGTAATTTTTAATCAGAGATTCTCAAAAAATTTTCTTTACGCTTCCTGTTGTTTGCCAGATGGGGTTTCTGTTTTCTCCAACCGGGAAAAAGGTATAAAGATGGAAAGTATTCCAAACAGTCCAAGAAGCCAGCAATACCACATGTTCGGAATAATCTCTATAGAACTGAGGGGAACACCATTTTGGGATGCCAGGGCTGATGCAGTGAGGAGCTGTGCCCCATAAGGAATGATTCCCTGAAACACACAGGAAAAGATATCCAGCAATGAGGCAGAAATACGGAAATCCACATGGTATTCATCTGCAATATTTTTAGCTACCCCGCCAGTGATAATGATGGCCACCGTATTATTGGCCGTGGCACAATCCACAATAGATACCAGCGCTGCAATACAGAGCTGTGCGGTCCGGCATCCGCGAATCATGTGGTGGAATTTCTTTATCAGCCAGTCGATACCTCCGTAATAGGAGATTAATTCGGAAATACCTCCGCAGAAAAGTGCCAGGAAGAAGGCTTCGTTCATAGAGGTAAACCCCTCCCATATGTTCTGCGCAAACGAGATAACCGTCATATCCGAGGTGGCAATCCCGATAAAGCCAGCCAGAAAGATTCCCGAAGTCAGTACCAGAAATACATTGGCTCCCAGAAGTGCCAACCCGAAAACGGTAACATAAGGAATAACTGCAAGCAGATTATAATCCAGGTTCTGTATTACCGGTGCCATATCCGGACGGCCGGTAAAAAGGAATATTCCTATGGTAATAAGAGCTGCTGGCAGGGCAATTCTGAAATTAACGCGGAATTTATCTTTAAGTTCACACCCCTGTGTTCTCGTTGCTGCAATGGTAGTATCTGAAATCATGGACAGATTATCGCCAAACATGGCTCCCCCTACACAGGCTGCCACCATGAGTGCTTCTGATATACCGCTTTTTACCGCTACACCAGCCGCAATAGGCACAATGGATGCCACCGTCCCCATGGATGTGCCTGTAGCCGTTCCCATAAAGGCAGATATAATAAACATGCCTACGGTCAGAAATTGTGCAGGGATCAGACTGATTCCCAAATTGACTACGGAATCCCGTCCTCCCATAGCTGCCGCCACCGCAGAAAATGCACCAGCCAGAATATAAATCATAAGCATGGTCATGACATTTTCATTTCCTGCCCCTCGGGCAAAAATCCCAAACTTAAAGGTGAGATTTTCATTCCCCATGCAAAAAGCAGCTATGACCGCAAGGAACATGGCCGTTACTGAAGGGAACTGATAAAATGCCATCTCCACGCCCATGTGCTGAAAGTAAATACCAGCGCCCAGGTAAATGACAATGAATATAATAAAGGGGAGTAGTGCCAGCCCCCCTTTGTCTCTCTGTTTATAAATCATAGCTATCCTCATTTCATTATTCATCATTTATCGTTTTTTTATTATATCACAGCAGCCGCTCTTTCCTCGCGTGTAGACAAAAACTTCCATGTAAAAACACATGGAAGTTTTTTCTGTTTATATATTTTTTCTTATTTGCGTCCACCGAGATAGGCTGCCATGACATTTGGATCGTTTGCGATTTCCGCTGCCGGTCCCTGCATGACGATTTTACCGGTTTCCATTACATAGGCATAATCGGCAATGCGAAGTGCCTTTCTTGCATTCTGTTCTACCAGAAATACGGTAGTTCCTGCTTTATTGATTTCCTCAATAACATCAAATATTTCCTGAATAAACAGTGGAGCCAGCCCCATGGAGGGTTCATCGAGAAGAAGCATTTCCGGTCTGGCCATCATGGCACGGCCAATGGCCAGCATCTGCTGTTCACCGCCTGAAAGTGTGCCACCATACTGATTCTGGCGTTCTTTCAGTCTTGGAAAACGTTCAAATATATGCTTCATGTCCTTGGCCATTTCTGCCTTGTCCCTGCGCTGATAAGCTCCCATCTGCAGATTTTCCAGAACGGTCATGTTCTGAAGAATCTGACGGCCTTCCAGTACCAGTATCATTCCCTGGGAAACGATTTCATGGGGATACTTTCCTACCACCGACTTCCCCTTAAAAAGAACTTCCCCTTTTTCGGTTTCATAAGTCCCATAATGATTCTCATGGTTGTGGATTTACCTGCACCGTTGGCACCAATCAGTGTAACAATCTTGCCCTCGGGAACAGAAAGACTGATTCCTTTCAGTGCATTAATATTGCCGTAGCTAGCTACTACATTTTTCAATTTCAGTAAGGACATTAGTCTTCCTCCTTTCCGAGGTATGCTTCAATTACTTCCGGATTTGACTGAATTTCTGCCGGAACACCTTCAGCCAGTTTCTTACCGAAATTGACTACAATCAGGTAATCGCACAGATTCATAACCAGATTCATATCATGTTCAATACGGTATACAGCAGTGCATCTACAACCTTATGCCAGGTAAAGTCGGTCGGGCTGATAAAGAATGTCGCATGAGCGTACAGCGCACCGGCCACTCCAGCAAAGAAGGAACTGAACAGGAATGTCATCATCTTGTAGTACACCACATAGATCCCGGACAGGGAAGCCGCATATTCATCATCCTTAATCGCCTTAAATGCACGGCCAATTCTTGAGTGTTCCAGTGCATTCCAGAAGCATACGATGACAGCGAAAAGAATAATCAGAACAATACACATAAGCAGAGATTCCATAGTTTGTGAATCCATGGATAATGCATCGGTGAGGCCAATGTTGCCTGCCAGATCAGAAAGGCTATTGGCCATGGATGGAATGCCGGAAAATCCCAGGGTCCCATGGGTGATCTCAAGGTTCAGGGCAATAACTCTTACTACTTCCCCGAACCCCAGGGTAGCAATGGCCAGATACAGCCCACGCAGCCGGGTAGTCGAAATACCGATAACCAGCCCTGCAATCATAGCTACCACGCCACCTGCCAGGATTCCCAATGGCAAGGGAACGTTATACTGTACGGTAAGAATGGCCGAGGTAGATGCGCCAAGGCTCATAAATCCTGCATTTCCAAGGGATAACAACCCGGTACACAACGTCATATATATAGTCATTGCAAGAATAATATTGATGCAGACAAATATTAAAACCTGCAGAATATATCCTTTAAAATATCTCCCATTATGGTCTTCCTCCCTTTTCAGCCTTTGCAAACAGTCCCTGTGGACGAATAAAAAGAATCAGAATAATCAGCCCAAACGCAACAGCATCACGGAAAGAAGATGCTCCATACGCCACACTGAATACTTCGGCTACACCCAGGATAAATCCGCCGGCCATAGCACCGCCGACGTTACCAAGGCCGCCCATAATGAGAACTGCCATCCCCTTGAATCCCATGGATGTGCCCATGGTAGGTTCAAGGGCATTAAATGACAGGGCAATCAGCACGCCGGCTGCTGCGCCAAGGGCCGGAAACAATCCCCAGCCTGCCATTGTTACCAGCAGTAATCCAATATAGGCTCCCCTCATGATGATTCCGCCATGTGCCATATTTACAATATTAAGCACTCCGAATACCAATGTATATCCGATGGCAATGACGGCATATACACTTCCGAGAGTTAAACCGTTAACTAACTGTTGAAAAAACACGATTCATGCTTCTTTCCTTTTACGAAGACCTTTTGCCGTCTCTACAACACTTACCTTCGTACTCTTACCAAAAATCTATCTGAAAGAAAGAAAAAACGCCCCGGTGCAGCTTTTTACTTACTGCACAGGGGCGAAAATTCGCGGTACCACCCTTTTTTATCACTTCATCGGTATATGATAATTAAATTACAATCTGGCTATAATCACAGGTGAGAAGGAATAAAAGTTATACCGGTTTACACCATCCACCGGCTCGCTGCGAATAATCAGTTTAATCCGTTTTGTCCTGTCTTATCATATGTCCAATAACGCTGGACGCGCCTGAGACTTATCCTCGCAGTGACTCCCGTGTGATAAACATCTGCTGATTTACTGATTTCCACCTTACATCAGCTCTCTGCCAAATCATTTCAGATATCTTCCCCGTTCTCAGTCTTTCTCTCTTTCGGTTATTGATATTATATTTCATTTTTATATTTGTCAATGTTTCAATGTGGGATTTTTTTATTCTTTATATTTATTATGGACTACTAGTTGTGCTTTTAAATACCTAAAAAAAACAGCAGGGTTTATCACTTATTTCAACAAAAAACGCAGGAAAGACATCCCCATAGACATGCGCGGATTTATGAAATACTTTTGCACAAAAAAGGAGCCGCATTGCACGACTCCCTTTTGCACCTCATTTCTTTTCAGTACCGTACAGGCGCTCCATGCCCTGACGGGCACAAGCCAATTCCCTGGATTTTCGGCATTCCTCTTACGTAAATCAAGATGGATATCCCCGCTGCCCTGAACAGACTTTCTTCAGAGTATCAACCTTTATACTCCATATTTTCTCCGCTTCTCCTGCAGTCATTACATCTGCAAGTTCATATTTCATTAGAATCACATCACTTTAACATGGTTAATACCAACACAATACTGGAAATCATCTGTGTTATCCATGTAATGCTTCGTGTAAGCTTTTACATTTGACTTAATGCGTCAAAATCATATACCCCTGTTATTTTTCACTCTGATGAACCACAAGCTGCGGAAACGGAATATCAATGCCTGCGCGATCCAGAGTTTCCTTAACCGCAATGATAATATCTGTCCGAGCCGTGAAATAGTCAGCTGCCTTTACCTGACAGCGGGTGTAAATACGAATACTGGAGTCAGCCATTTCAGATATATATACGGTTATCTGTTCTTTATCCTGAACATAGGTATTCTTTATAAGTTCCTCCCGTATTAAATGCAGGCAGCTCCTTAAATCTGAGTCATAGCCTACATCGAAGACCAGTTCCAGGTTCCTTAAATCATAATGTGAATAATTTTTAATGATGCTGCTTGTCATCGTGTTATTTGGTACGGCAATCATCTGGTTTCCCAGCGTGCGGATTTTCGTGTATATAATGGCAATTTCCACCACGGTACCTTCTACTCCGTTGGCAACAATATAATCTCCTACGTTAAAAGGTCTGAAGATAAGAATAAATATACCAGAGGCTACATTGCTGAAGTTATCCTTCAAGGCAAGACCAATGGCCAGGCCAATGCCTCCCAGGGCAGCAACCAGCGAAGAGGTAGAAATTCCCAACATGCCAAACACAATGGTCATCACAAAAAGCAGACTGATAAAATAAACAATTTCTGTTATGAACCCGATGGCATTGGGATCTATATTGCTTCTTTTAAGTATATTCCTGGTCCAGACCTTAATTTCACGACTGACAATATATCCTATCACCAGGACTACAATGGCCATAACAATATCAAGCCCTTTAGTTTCTGCAAAATGCTGGATTTTATCCAGAATCCGCTCTGTCATGGTAATCTGATGAGTCACTGTCCTATCTACGGTCGTCGCTGCATTGGATGACATGGCAGAGGCGGTGTTTGTCACTACATTTTGCGCTCCGGTAACTTCTCCTGTCATAATCTCTCCTTATGTACTAATTTCATGAATCAACCCCCTGATTCTTCCCAACTCCTGGTATATGTAAATCAGGCCTGAAAACATAATAACACACTATGGTACTGCGTGTTGATTCTCTCTCCACGCCGAAACATCCTATCTGAAAAAAGCGTGTTCAACACCATCTCCGTGTGAACACGCTTCTTTATCATTTTATTCTTTTTCCGGCTTCTCTCACTATCGCATCAACTACCATAGTGGTTGTCACAGAACCTACCCCTCCAGGCACTGGAGTAAGCGCTCCCGCCACTTCGGAAACGCCGGCGTAGTCCACATCCCCTACCGTTTTGCCATTGATGCGGTTTATTCCCACATCAATAACGACTGCACCCGACTTAACCATGCAGGCGGTCACCTTTTCAGGGCGCCCCATGGCTGCAACCAGAATATCTGCTTCATGAGCCAGTTCGTCCATCTGTTTGGTGTGCGAATGGCATACGGTTACGGTGGCATTTCTTCCTTCCAACAGCAGGGAAATCGGTCTCCCCACTACTTTACTTCTTCCCAGCACCACAGCCCGTTTCCCGTCCAGAGGAATATGATAATAATCCAAAATAGCCATTACTGCACGCGGTGTACATGGAAAATGTCCATCTTCTCCGGCTGCCAGCCTCCCCAGATTGACGGAAGTCAGCCCATCCACATCCTTATCCGGATTCATGCAGGAAATAATGCGGCTGGTATCCAGCCCCCGGGGAAGGGGCATCATAAGAAGGATACCATGAACAGCATTGTCATGATTCAGTTCATGAATAAGCTGTTCCATCTCCTGCTGGGTTACATCTTCACCCCGGTGATATATAGTGGCTTTAAATCCATAGCTATCGGCCACCTTTTCCATGAAGTGCGCATACATAGCAGATGGCTTACTATCGCCTGCCAAAACAATAGCCAGTCCCGGAACACAGTTTTCCTGTTTCAGTTCTTCAATTTTCTGAAGCAGCTGCTCCCGCCATGCGGCGGCTACCGCCTTTCCATCCAGTATCTTCATATCAGAACAGTCCTGTAATATTGCCGTCTTCATCCACATCAATGCGCTCTGCTGCCGGATGCTTCGGAAGGCCAGGCATGGTCATAACCTTACCGGTGAGGACTACAATGAATCCTGCACCTGCAGAAATACGCATATCTCTTACATGAAGGGTAAATCCGGACGGTGCTCCCAACTGTTTCGGATCATCTGTGAAAGATGCCGGTGTCTTGGCAATACATATCGGGAAATTTTCCATTCCCAGTTTCTGAATTTCCTTTAATGCTTTTTCGGCAGCGGTATCATACTGAACATCAGCTGCACCATAAATATTTCTGGCAATGGTTTCAATCTTTTCCTTAATGGACAGATTCAGATCATACAGTGGAGCATAATGATTTTCTGCCTCTGTAGCTGCCAATACCTTGCGAGCCAGATCAATACCGCCCTTGCCACCATTCGTAAACACGTCGGAATCTGCTACAGCGACACCTGCTCTTTCACATGCATCATAAATAACCTGCTTTTCTTCGTTTGTATCTGTCGGGAAAAGGTTCAGCGCCACGACAATAGGAAGGCCGAATTTCTTCAGATTGGTAATATGTCTTTCCAGGTTCGGCAAACCTCTTCTTACTGCTTCCGGATCGGATTCCTTCAGTTCTGTCTTTGCCTTTCCGCCGTTCATCTTCAATGCCCGGACGGTAGCAACCAGAACCGCTGCCGACGGATGTAGATTAGCGAATCTGCACTTCAGATCCAGGAATTTTTCGGCTCCAAGATCTGCGCCGAATCCGGCTTCTGTTACCACATAATCAGCCAGGTGGAGGGCTGTGGTAGTCGCCAGTACGCTGTTGCAGCCATGAGCGATGTTGGCAAACGGTCCGCCATGAATAAATGCCGGAACATGTTCCAGAGTCTGTACCAGATTTGGCTTAATGGCATCCTTGAGCAGAGCGGTCATAGCCCCTTCTGCATGGATATCCGATGCTGTTACCGGTTCGCCATCATAAGTATAGGCTACAATAATGCGGCCAAGCCTTTCCTTCAGATCGGTTATGCTTGTGGCCAGACAGAATATGGCCATAATTTCAGAGGCTACTGTAATATCAAAGCTGCTTTCTCTGGGAACCCCGTTAGCCTTTCCACCAAGACCTACAACAATGTGACGAAGTGTACGGTCATTCATATCCATGACATGATTCCATACCACCTGACGCGGATCAATGTTCAGCACATTTCCCTGTTTGATATGATTATCCACCATAGCTGACAGAAGATTGTGCGCACTGGTAATCGCATGGAAATCCCCTGTAAAATGCAGGTTGATATCTTCCATTGGTACCACCTGAGAATAGCCGCCGCCGGCTGCGCCGCCCTTAATGCCCATGCATGGGCCAAGAGACGGTTCTCTGAGGCAGATCATTACTTTCTTATCCAGCTGTGCCAGTGCCTGACCTAATCCTACGGTAGTAGTTGTTTTCCCTTCACCTGCCGGGGTAGGAGAAATAGCGGTAACCAGAATCAGTTTTCCCTGCGGTCTGTTCTTAACTTCTTTTGTGAATTTAAGAGAAACCTTGGCCTTGTAATGACCATAGCATTCCAGGTCATCAGAATCGATTCCTATTTTTTCTGCAATTTCTTCAATAGGTTTAAGTTTTGCGCGATGAGCAATTTCAATGTCTGTCAGCATCCAAACATCCTCCCATTTCTCTGTAACAATACAACCTCATGCCTTTAAAGGTATGATTATATATAAACAGTATAGCAGAAATAGAACTCTATATATATAAAGATTTACTAAATTACCATATATTCTTCCTCTGTACAGCCAGATGCCATAGAATATTTCACATAAAAAGACCCTGCTCCGGAATATCCAAATTCCGGGCAGAGCCCTTTACTTTCTCTCAGTGTCCTTTAAATGTCACAGTGACCGTTTCACCACGTTTTACTGTACTGCCAGGTCCAGGTGACTGACTGATACCAAAACCGGACCCTTCCGGCCGGAACCGCAGACCTGCCTTATTCAGCCATGCCCCGGTATCACGGATGGACCATCCATAGAAACCTGGAAGAACGACTGTGTCTGCATTTGGTGATGGCAGCTCAGGCATTTCTCTGGCCGGTTCCGTCACAGGAGCCGCATGAATTGCCTTATCCTCATAGGTAGGCACGCCAAGATAGCGCATAATCTGTCCCATCGCTTCTGAGAACACAGGAGCCGCAATCTGACCACCATAATAAGTTCCCCGCGGGCTGTCCAGTACAACCAGACAGATGGCCTTCGGATCTTCTACCGGTCCGAATCCACAGAAAGAGGCGATATACTGATTCGGCAGATATCCACCGTGAACAGTATCCAGTTTCTGTGCCGTCCCTGTCTTGCCGCCCATATGATATCCAGGAACCTGCGCTTTGAGACCACCGCCTTCGGAAATTTCCTTTTCCATCATGTCCTTGACCTGGCCCGCCACTTTCTTATCCACCGGATTCGACACAATCTGTGGTTTAGCTACATAATAATCCGTTCCATCGGCATTCTTTATGGAACTGATTAAATGTGGCTTTACCATCTTGCCATCATTAGCCAGTGCGCTATAGGCCTGAACCATCTGCAGCGGGGTTACCGCGATACTCTGTCCGATAGACATAGTGGCCACATCCAGAGGGCGCATCTTCTTCGGGTTAAACAGAATACCTGTCCCTTCCCCTGGCAGCTCAATGCCTGTAGGTTTGCCAAATCCAAAGGCTTTCGCGTAGGACGTGAGCGTTTCGCCTCCTGTAAGAAGGCCAATGTGTGCAAAACCGGTATTGATGGAAAACTTAAGGATATCCACCAGCCGTACATCCCCATAGGACTGCTTATCCCAGTTCCTGACCGCATGTCCATTGGCCCAGATAGCCCCGGGATCGTGCCATACCCGGGTCGTATCATACGTACCTGCCGACAGGGCGGTAGCTGCTACAATCGGCTTAAACGTAGAACCCGGTTCATAAATGTCTACTACGGCCTTATTTCTGAACTGGGCTGGCTCTGCCTTGTTGAAATTATTCGGATCATAGGTCGGACGGCTGGCCATAGCCAGAATCGCTCCGGTCTTAGGATCCATCACAATAATCAGTCCGCTCTGTGCCTGTGTCGTTCCCATGGCTCTGTCCAGAGCGCGCTCAGCGAAATACTGAATATTCTGATCAATAGTCAGATATACGGATTTCCCCTTAGGCGCCATATACGGCGCCATAGAGGAACGAAGGATAGGAACTCCACGGATATCCGTTATCAGAATCTGTTTATCCTTGCTGCCACGGATTTCCTTATCAAGGGACATTTCCAGTCCATCCAGCCCTTTATCATCCCTTCCTACAAAGCCCAGTACATTGGCCAGCATCTCATCATTGGGGTAATACCTCCGGCTTTCATCTATAAACCCGAATCCCTTCAGATGATGCTGGTCTATAAGCTGTTCTGCCGCTTTACAGTCTTCCGGATCCATAACGCGCTCAAGCCAGACAAAATGCGTATCCTTTGAGAATTTTTTTACAAGATCCGCTTCCGGAACTTTGAGGACCGGCGCAAAAAGCTTTGCTGCCTGTTTGGGAGAAATTTCCATCATTTTCGGATCTGCATACAGTGACTTCAGCTGCACGGAAAAAGCCAGTTTGTTTCCATTGCGGTCGTAAATGGTTCCTCTTGGAGAATAAAGTATCTGCGTTTCCTCAATCTGATCCTTTCCCATTTCCATATACCGATTATGACTGACTCCCTGCACGTAGGTCAGACGGAGCGCCAGAATGCCGCCTGTAATAACAAAGACAGACATAAGGACAGACAGCCGGCTGCGGATGATTCGTTTCCCCCGGATTCTGCATCTGGCCAGCATCTTCTTATCAATGATTCTGCGCATCTCTCCTCCTTCTGTATCGGATGGCCGCATCATATAAAGTCCCTTCCTGGTTCTTCAGGTTCCCGTTCTGCACGCGGAGAAGTAAATTCTTCATTCCATCTGCCACATATGGTTTCAGTGTTTCCACTGTTTTTTGTGTATAATTCAGTTCTTTTGTTGTCACAGGCATATGTTCTGCCAGTTGAATCACATACTGTCCATAGGCTTCATGTCCTGAAACATCCGCGGTGTCATACCCGCAGCCAATAATGTCCGCTTCAGACAGGTCAGTCATCTCCCGAAATGCTTCTGCCATCTCATGGGATGATGAAAACTCCTTATCCCTCGCCATCTTCCGAATCCATTTTTCGGGGTTGGCCTCCGGATTATTAGCAAAGTAATGAAAACGCATATGTTCTTTTACCAGCCACACCACATGATGGATAAACTTTTCAGGCATTTCCCAGCGCCTGAGAATCTGTTCCGCCATCTGGGCTCCCACATGATCATGCCCATGGTCCGTAATCCGGTTTCCTTCCACCCGGCGAACTCCTGGCATGCCTTTACCTACGTCATGCAAAAGGGCTGCCCACCGTATCATCAGCTGCAGTGGAGCCGCATCCACTACGGCCAGCGTGTGATACCATCCATCAAACCGATGATATTCCTTCATCTGCGGAAGCCCAACCAGATGTGTTAATTCCGGAAGTATGGGAACAGGGAAATATTCACCGTTTCGTTTTACCTGACAGGACTGAGCGGCCAGCCCCGTCCGTACCAGCAGATCAAGCCCCCGGGCAGCATGCGGGGTTATCAGCAGTCTATTTACTTCATTGCGTACTCTTTCCAGAGACAGCCCTCTCACTCTGGGAAAGGCCTGCCCCATCCCATCAACCAGGGATGAATCAGCCATAAAGTCAAGTTGCCCAAGGAAACGACAGGCACGGAACAGACGAAGTGCATCCTCTGAAAACCGGTCGGCAGCCTTTCCCACCGTCTTCAATATCTTATTTTTCAGATCTCTTTCCCCATCAAAGAAATCGTACAATGTGCCACGGCAATCCATAGCCATAGCATTTACGGTGAAATCCCGGCGCTGCAAATCCTCCTTCAGCGAGTCAGCATGTTCTACACAGGCCGGACGATGGCTATCCTTTCCATAGGTTTCTGTCCGGAAAGTGGCCACCTCATAGACTGTGCCCTGCACCTTAATGAGCATGACCCCAAAGCTTTCTCCTACATTGCCAATGACCTTCCAGCCGGCTTTTCCGGCCACTGCACGAATATCATCCGGTCTGGCCTTTGTTGTGATATCCCAGTCGTGGGGAATCCGGCTCAGCAGCAGATCGCGTACACAGCCTCCGACAATATAAGTCGGATATCCTGCTTTCTCCATGGTTCTCATAATTTCCATGGCACCGGAATCAATTCCCCCTGGCAAACAGTGTTTCTGCAGTTTATCCGCCTTATTCTCTCTCATGCTTTGTTCCATATCCCGGGTATCCTCTTTTCTCATCCCACTCGAGTCTAAAAATAAATCCATCCCTATGATAAATCATAGGGGGCAACTCATGCAATCAGTGACTACTTTATCCCGTTTTACAGGAGGTGATTTCCGCGAACAAAAAAACTGTGTCAATTATGATAATTGACACAGTTTCTCTTTTCTGTCAGAAAGAATCAGTCTCTGTACTGTTCCGGCAGTTCTGTAGCTCTCGCAACACCGCTTTCAATAGCTGCCTTAGCTACGGCCTTAGCTACCGCCTTTGGAACGCGCGGGTCGAAGACGTCTACTACAACGTGATCCGGATCGGCATCGCCTGCCAGTGCGAAGTCAGCCAGTGCATAAGCTGCAGCCAGCTTCATTTCTTCGTTAATCTGGCGTGCACGTACATCCAGTGCACCGCGGAAAAGTCCTGGGAATACGGAGGAATTATTTACCTGGTTCGGCATATCGCTACGGCCGGATCCATAGATAAATACTCCCTTTTCCTTTGCTTCTTCATACATGATTTCCGGAACCGGATTAGCCATAGCAAATACAATGCTCTTGTCTGCCATTTCTTTGATAGCATCATTGTTAAATACGCCAGGAGCAGAGCAGCCCATCAGCACATCCGCGCCCTTAACAGCTTCTGCAAAGGTTCCCTGTCTGTTTTCCGGATTAACCTTCTTAATCAGTTCCAGCTGTACACGATCACGCTTACCATTATCGTAGAGAATACCGCGGGAATTCAGGATGGTCATCTTAGCCGGGTCAGCACCTGCTTCGAGAATCAGGCGGGCAATAGCGGTTCCTGCTGCACCAGCACCATTCATAACGATCTTAACATCTTCAATCTTCTTGCCTGCTACCTTCAGTGCGCCAAGCAATGCAGCCAGAGCCGCAATAGCTGTACCATGCTGATCATCATGGAATACCGGAATATTCATGGTGCGCTTAAGTTCATCTTCAATGTCATAGCACTTCGGGGAAGAGATGTCTTCCAGATTGATTCCGGCAAAGGATTTTTCCAGAAGCTGTACGGTGTGGATGAATTCATCCTTGTCTTTGGTATTGATTACGATCGGGATGGCATCAATATTGCCAAATCTCTTGTACAGTGCGGACTTGCCTTCCATAACCGGCATAGCGGCTGCAGCACCGATATCGCCAAGTCCAAGGACACGTGTCCCATCAGAAATAACAGCTACTACATTACCTCTCCAGGTAAGGGTAAGGGACAGATCTTCATCCTTCTTGATTTCCAGACATGGTGCGGAAACACCTGGTGTATACACGGTAGCCAGATCATGGGCATTTTCCATATTGGCATTCAAGGCGGTTTTGATAACCTGATGTTTTGCATGTCTCAGTTCAAGGGCTTCTTTTTTAAGCTGGTCGGTATTCATATTTTCCTCCTAAAAAACAAAAATTACTCTTCTAACTCCGGCAGATTTCTGCCATGAAATATTTCATTCATTTCCTGCTTCAGCAGACGATAGACGGTTTTCTTTTCTTTATCATCCATTTCTTCTGCCGTCCTTCCAAAAAGATATTCATTGAGATTCGTCTGATTCTCTTTGAGCATCATTTTGGTATGGAAAATATTTTCCTGGTATACATTCACATCAATCATGTCATATTGATTCTTAATCGATGCATCAATATAGTTCTGAATAGAACTGATCTTGTGATCGATGAAAATCTTTTTCCCGGAAATATCCCGTGTAAATCCACGAACCCGATAATCAAGAATCACGATTTCGGCCTTAAAATCATTAAGAAGATAATTCAGTGCATTTAACGGAGAAATTTCTCCACAGGTAGAAACATCGATATCGGCTCTGAATGTACAGATACCATCCTGCGGATGCATTTCAGGATAGGTGTGCACCGTAATATGGCTTTTATCCATATGGGCAACCACATCCTGCCGTTCATTATGCTGAAGTTCTTCTTCTGCAATAAGAATGGTGACACTGGCTCCCTGCGGCTCGTAGTCCTGCTGGGCAATATTCAGTATCTTTGCACCAATCATAGAGGCTACGTTCTGTAGTATCTTGGTAAGGTTGGCAGCACTGTATTTTTCATCAATATAGGCCAGATACCTTTTCCTTTCCTCTTCTGTCGCCGCATAGCAGATATCATACATATTGAAACTTAAGGTCTTCGTCAGGTTGTTAAATCCATAAAGCTTTAATTTATTGTTATTCATTTACTGGCTTTTGTCCTCGCACTACAATTGATTCCAGTCTTTAATTATAGTGTAAGAATGAAATCTAATCAAACCTTAACGATGCAAGTTTACTTACGAGTGCCCGCAGTGCTTTGCCTCTGTGGCTGATTTTGTTCTTTTCCTCCATTGTCAGTTCGGCCATGGTTTTGCCAAGTGACGGAATATAAAACAGCGGATCATAGCCAAATCCATTATTTCCTTTATAGAAGTCACGGATGATGCCTTCGCAGCGGCCTTCTACCGTAATATTTCTGCCATCAGGCCAGGCGAGTGCAATCGCACATGCATAATGTCCCTTTCGATCCTCTCCGGTAAATCCCCGAAGTTCCTCGATAAGTTTACGATTATTCGCTTCGTCATTCCCATGCTGTCCGGCAAATCTTGCCGAATAAATTCCCGGTCTATCGCCCAGAGCATGAGCAATAATACCAGAATCATCCGATAACACGGGCATATGTATCTTCCCCGCATAGTAACGGGCCTTCTGCAATGCATTTTCCTCAAATGTATGTCCTGTTTCTTCAGGTTCAGGAATATCTGCGATTTCAGAAATCGGAACCGCTTCTACTCCCATGTCAGAAAATATCTTTCTGAATTCTCTGATTTTCCCCTGATTATGCGTTGCCAGAACAATCTTCATACCATCCCTCCCTTCTTCAAAGTTAACTAGATTATATACCAAGTCAGAAGAGATTGCACTATTATTTTTTATTTGCGCCAACAAATGTACACTTTTTGAACAATTTCATTCATTAATTTTAAGTCAAGCTTTATGATGACTGTTTAATATTCCGGCAGCCAAAGGTACAAGTTTATCCGTTATCCGCCGTTTCTCACCATGGAAGCAAAAAAAAGAGAGCACACAGAGTGTACTCTCTTTCCAACCAGAACCAACGATTAACGCTTGGAGAACTGGCTTGCCTTTCTTGCCTTCTTGAGACCGTACTTCTTACGTTCAACCATACGTGGGTCGCGGGTAAGAAGACCAGCGCTCTTCAGAACCTTTCTGTAGTCGCCATCCACTTCGAGGAGTGCGCGGCTGATGCCGTGACGGATAGCGCCTGCCTGACCTGTACGGCCGCCGCCCTTAACGTTAGCAATAACGTCATAAGCATTGGTTGTGCCAGTCAGTTCGAGAGGCTGCTTAATAATCAATTCCAGGGTCTTCAGATCAAAGTAATCTTTCAGTTCACGACCATTGATTACGATATTTCCCTGTCCCGGTACCAGACGGACTCTGGCTACGGATGTTTTTCTGCGGCCTGTGCCGTAGTATGTTGCTTCTGCCATCTTATTATTCCTTCCCTTCTGGTATCAGCTATTAGCGAATATCAAACTTAATTTCTTCCGGCTGCTGAGCTGCATGCGGATGTTCAGCGCCTGCATATACGTGAAGCTTGCGGAACATCTGGTCACCCAGCTTGTTCTTCGGAAGCATGCCGCGGATTGCATGTTCTACAACCCAAACCGGCTTCTGCTGAAGAGCATCTCCAGCCTTCATGTATCTGTCTCCACCAACATATCCAGTATAGTGGAAGTATACCTTGGTCTGTTCCTTCTTGCCTGTCAGAACTACCTTGTCAGCGTTGATAACGATGACATAATCACCGGTGTCAACGTGTGGTGTAAATGTTACTTTATTCTTTCCCCGAAGGATTTCTGCAACTCCTGCAGCCAGACGGCCAAGCGTCTTACCTTCAGCATCAACGACATACCATTTTCTGGTAATGTTGCCAGAATTGGCCATAAATGTGGTTCTCATTCTTGAATCCTCCTGTTTTATACTGACCGCAAGATTATCCTTCCTCCGGGGCTAGTGGTTTCCGGATAAATCTCACAAGGAGTATTATATTAAGATTTCGTGCAAAAGTCAAGCGCCGGAAATCTTTTTTATGTCCTCCCAATGCAGTCGTTATCTGTCTTGTTCCAGTTAAAAGGAGAATCGGATTTCCGACTCTCCTTTTTTCCGGTTAATGTTCTTCCGGTTCGCTGTGTTCAACCGTTTCAGCCGGAGTTTCCTGAACTGTAGTTTCAGGTTCCGGTGCATTCAGCTGATGATATGCAAACAGATTCATAATCTGTTCATGATTAATGGTTTCCACTTCCATGAGGGCCTTAGCCATAGCATGAAGGACTTCAATGTTTTCCTGAAGGATTCTCATTGTATCCTTATATGCCTCATCCAGATATTTATGAATTTCTTCATCAATAATGGTAGCTACCGTTTCCCCATAGTTTCTTTCTGATCCCAGTTGCTTGCCAAGGAATATCTGTTCCTGATGTTCACCAAAGACCATCGGTCCCAGACGGTCACTCATCCCCCATTCCATAACCATCTTACGGAGAATGTTGGTTACCTGCTGCAGATCATTGGAAGCCCCGCTGGAAATTTCATTGAATATAATCTTTTCAGCACAACGGCCGCCCAATGCTACACGAACCTGAGCAAGAAGCTGTGCCTTGGTGATGAAATTAATTTCTTCCCGCGGCAGCATCATGGTATACCCGCCGGCCTGTCCTCTTGGAATGATGGTTACCTTGTGTACATCATCTGCATCCTTGAGAACCGTAGCCATAATGGCATGTCCTGATTCATGATAAGCGGTAAGCTTCTTTTCCTGCTCGCTTACCTTATGGCTCTTGCGTTCCGGACCATAGGCCACCTTTTCACTGGCTTCTTCCAGATCGGCCATGGTAATGACTCTTCTGTTGGCACGCGCCGCCAGTAAAGCCGCTTCATTCAGCAGGTTTGCCAGATCAGCCCCGGTAAACCCAGGCACCTTCTTGGCAATGGTTTTGAAGTTAACGTTCGGATCTATCGGTTTATTTCTTGCATGTACCCTGAGGATGGCTTCACGGCCAGCCAGATCAGGTCTGCCTACAACTACACGACGGTCAAAACGTCCCGGACGGAGCAATGCCGGATCGAGAATATCCGGTCGGTTGGTTGCCGCCAGGGTAATGATTCCTTCATTGGCACTAAATCCATCCATTTCTACCAGCAGCTGATTCAATGTCTGTTCACGTTCATCATGGCCTCCGCCAAGACCGGATCCACGCTGACGGCCTACCGCATCAATTTCATCGATAAACACAATACATGGAGCGTTCTTCTTAGCCTGCGCAAACAGGTCTCTTACACGAGATGCCCCTACGCCGACAAACATTTCCACAAAATCAGAACCGGAAATGGAGAAGAATGGTACTCTGGCTTCCCCGGCAACGGCCTTGGCAAGCAGGGTCTTACCTGTACCTGGCGGCCCTACCAGCAGGATACCCTTCGGTATCTTAGCTCCCAGAGCAGTATACCGGCTCGGATTTTTAAGGAAGTCCACCACTTCTGTCAATTCTTCCTTAGCTTCATCTTCTCCGGCTACATCCTTAAAAGAAACATTGACATGGCCCTCCCCGGTCATCTTGGCACGGGATTTGCCAAAGTTCATAACTCTTCCGCCGCCTCCCTGTGTCTGGTTCATGATCCAGAACCATACACCAACGAGGATGATGATTGGAAGCACGGAAGAAAGCAGACCCATCCACCAGGACGGCTGTTCCGGCGGTCTTACCGTAACAGAAACATTGTTGTCTGTCATCTTGTTAATCAGCGCTTCATTGTCATTAGGAAGATAAGAAGAAAATTCCGTCCCATCTTTTAATTTGCCTGTTACTGCATTTTCAGACATAACGACAGACTGTACATTCTTATTATCTACCTGGGTAACAAAATCACTGTAAGTGATTTCAGAACGCTGCTGCTGCGGTGCCATAAAGGTATTGAACATCGATACCACTATAACAATCAGCAGGACATAAAGTGCCACGTTCTTGATAAACTTATTCAAGTTTTTCCTCCTTTTCTGTCCATAAACAGATGCTTTATGAGAATGTCCCCTCATACATACAGTACAGTTAAACAATTTTGTTTAACTGTTTGGTTTTTGAATTACTTACAGAAGTTAAAATCTATTCTATCATAGGAATATCCGTCAATCAATGGCACCATCATTCCCTGAAGCCCTGTAAAGTGTATGAAATCAGAGTTCAAGGACATGTATATTGTCCATATTCATATGTCTGTGGGAAATTACAATACAGGTGTACTGCCCCTTCATCTTCGCAAGGGTCTGATACAGCATCCATTCTGTCTTTGTATCCACGTGAGCCGTAAATTCATCCAGCAGAAGTATCCGCGGATTTCCATACAATGCCCGTGCCAGCCCCATAAGCTGCCACTGTCCATCGGACAACCCGGCGCTTTCCGCCTCTGCATCAAGCTCCCCTGGAATCTGCCGGACCGTTGAATCCAGCCCCACCTGTTCAAGTATATGCCATATCCAGGTATCATCCTCTCCGGATGGCTCCCCCTGATGCATCGTAATCTGATCCCGAAGCGTCCCTTCTACTTTGTCAAATTTCTGCTCAACAATACCAAACAGAGCTCTCCGCTTCTGTCTGTCCATACAGTCAAGAGATTGCCCATACATAAGAATTTCCCCGGAGTCTGGCTGGATAAGTCCGGTCAGCAGTCTGAACAGCGTCGTTTTCCCTGAGCCGGTTCTTCCCTGAATCATGAGATAATCACCCTGCCGGACGGTAAAGTTCAAATCCCTGAATATGGTTTTTCCTTTTTCATATGCAAAAGATACGTGCCTGAATTCACAGGCTGCCACATCCTCCGGAACTTCTTTCGTACTTCCTCCGGGAATCGGCATATGTTTTTCCTCTGGGAGTTCCAGAAACTGTGTTACCCGTTCCAATGCGGCTGCCGCAGTCTGTATAGACTGGATTTCCATCCCCAGAGCTTCCAGCGGTGAAAATAATGCCAGAATGTAGGCAATCATGGATACCGCCTTACCGGCTGACAGATGAAAATAATTCCCGGTTACATTCCCTGCTGCCAGTACCATCATCATCGCAATGGTGCAGGCCGTAACCATCTTGATTATCGGAGAGTATACCGAATCAAAGAAATTCGTTCTTTCTATGGCCCGGAAACTGCGGCCAATCATCTGTCCATACCGGTTTTCCATAAACGATTCCATGCCCAGATTCTGAATAACAGGAAGCATGGCCATCGTTTCCGGCAGACAGGAAAACACATCCGCAATGGCACTTCTCTGTTTCAGCTGTGCCTTTCTTACGCTCTGCTGACAGATTCTGGTAAATTTCCAGAGGAAAGGAAGTATTACGCAGAGCAGCAGCGCCAGATATATATTGGTTCTCCCTATCACCAGAATTATAGCCAGCAGTTTTAATGCATTGGCCGACAGGGCTACTATGCCTTCAGTGAACAGCACATTAATCGCATCCACATCATTGAGGAAATGGGAACTTATCTCGCCGGAAGAGTGGGCGGTGTAATACGAAAAAGGCAGCCGGGAGAGTTTAGCCGCCATACGGCTTCTGAGAAAGTGCATCAGCTTCTGCCCAAGGACAATGATGACACTGTTCTGTCCGCTTTCTGCCACACCTGCCAGAATTCCCGCCGCCAGCCAGGCCGCTCCCCACATCCACACCTGCCCCGGCATGTAGAGCTGATCCACAAATCGTCCCAGAATCCAGGGTGGAATCAGTACGGTGGTGGAAGCAAGAAGAATAAGGACTGCCATCAATCCGCAGGCCCATTTATGTGCTGATAAGAACTGTGCAAACAGTTTCCAGTTTATGTGGTTATTTTCCTTATCTGCCTGTTTCATTGGAGCTCTTTCCTCCTTCCTGCATCTGATACTGTTCTTCCAGTTCCGGACATTGCCTGCACACTTCTGTGAATGTTCCCTGAACAGCTGTCTCCCCTTTCAGATATATCACAGACGTACATTCCGGGAAAAAGGTCAGCCGGTGGGATATGAGGAATATAATCCGGTTTCCGGAAATTTCCTTTATGCCGGCAAATACCTGAAGCGCCGTTTTTTCATCCAGTGAAGCAAACGGATCGTCCAGCACAAGGATCCGGCTTCCCTGCGCCAGGGTACGCGCCAGCGCTACCCGCTGCTGCTGTCCCCCTGACAGAGGCGTTCCATCTCCGAGAATCCGTGTATCCAGTCCATCCGGCAGACCGGCAAGATCTTCCTCCAGGCAGGCTATATGCACAAACGGAGTGATATCCACTGGCTCTCCCACCGCAATATTATCTCTGATCGTTCCGGAGAAAAATGCCGATTTCTGTTCCATAACACTGACATAATTTCTCGTTGTTCCCATGCCCATATCCCGTATTTCACGGCCATCAATTTTCAGACTTCCCTGGTAGGGAAGCCATCCGGCAATCATCTGCCCCATACTGCTCTTTCCTGAGGCTACCGGACCGGCTATGGCGATTATATCGCCTGGATTCGCCTGGAATGACAAATGGGAAAATAACTTCCGATCTCCGCGGTAAAGTGCCACATTGTCGGCTGTAATCTCATGTACCTTTGTCACTGCCCTGCCCTGCACTGCCTGTCTTCTGTACCTGCCTTCAGCAGCGGTTTTACTCTCTGCCAGGAAACCCGTGCTTTCTGCACGGCATTAAACAGTTTGGCTGCATGAGATGATTTCTCTGCCAGCCTGAAAAAGCATGCCATAAATGCTGTAAATGCAGCTACATCCCATATATTCTGATGGACATAGCCGCTGCCGATAATAAATACAGGAAGTACCCCGGTAATGGCAATAATCCGGTAAAGCGGCTGCATTGAAATTTCCCACAGTCCGGACTTAACCGATGTCCGTTCATAGTCCTTCAGATACTGTTCGAGAACGACATTGCGCCTTTCCTCATAGCCGCACAGCCGCCACAGGTCCATATGACTGATCCGGTCCATCACCTGCGAAGTCAGGCGGCCTTCACTCTGACGGGCGGAGAGGCTGGCCAGGGAAACCCATCGTTTTACCCGATTGGCCGCGAAGAAAGCCAGTGGAATAAACGCACAGGAAATAAAAGTAAGACGTATATCATAGGCCATGAGAAAGGCTATGTAGGCAATCAGTACCACTCCGGTATCAAATAATTCCGTAGCGAATTTTCTGACCCCTTCTGTACAGATATCTATATCACTGATTGCCTTAGTCATCAGTTCCCCTGTATTTTCCGCAAGGCAATCTTCCCCCGTTTTCCCAAGAAGACTGTGATAAAGCACCAGCCGCATGCTGCGGCTCATATCATTGGCAAAGCGACGCACAAAAAAACGTTTAGCCGCCCTCGCTGCCTGAACCATTAAGATAACCGCAACATACAGGCCGGCCAGGCGCAGCATATCATACAGTGTCTGCTTCCCTTCATAAATATTTTTCAGGCACTGAACAAGCTGCCCTTCAAAATATGGCCCGGCGGTCAGTCCCAGATTATAAATGAGACCGGTTATTGTAAGCAGAGCCAGCGGTTTCTTTTCCTTTAAGATATAAAACGACAGACGGTTCTCTGCCCCAGTGCCTCCACCAGTACGCAGAATATTCATTTTTTCCCCCCCCCTGACTTGCCATAAATCAGAATAAGCAGGTAGTTACAGCCATAAGAGAGAAAACACATCAGCCCCTGAACAGTTCTGATGTGTCTTCTCTTCTGAATTTTATTATTTATCCACGAACATATACTTCCGGCTTAAGTACTCCGACTTCCGGAAGGTTTCTGTATTTTTCTGCGTAATCACAACCATATCCCACAATAAATTCATCCGGGATATCAAAACCAATGTATTTTACGAAAACGTCTCGTTCCCGTCTTTCCTTTTTGTTGAGGCAGATGGCCAGTTCAACAGAAGCCGCCCCTCTCTTTTTCAGAAGCGGTACCAGCGAATCCATGGTAATACCTGTATCAATAATGTCTTCCACCACAATGACATGCTTCCCCCGGATATCCTTGTCCAGATCCTTCTTGATATTGATGCTTCCGGAAGAAACGGTATTATCTCCGTAACTGGAAACGACCATGGTATCCAGTGTCACCGGAAGATCGATGCAACGCATTAAGTCACAGAGAAATGGCATAGCCCCCTTAAGAATACCAACCAGCACGACATCCCTGCCCTGATAATCCCTGGTAATTTCCTGTCCCATTTCCGCTACTCTTTTCTGCAGCTGTTCTCTGGTAATGAGCACTTTGCGAATATCTTTCATAAGATTGTCCATCATCTTGATTTTCTCCTCAGCGTCAATAATAAAAATGTTTCTGTATGTTCATCGGGCAGTCCGAATCGGCTTCCTCGCATACCACCAATCCAGTAAATATGCTCCGCGTCTGCCGCGAGTGGCCAGTATTTTCTCTTTACCGCAGGAATCTTTAAATCCTGCATACACTTAAATAACTTTTTACTGCCCTGCATCCCCCGTGGATAAAACAGTTCATCCCGGGTTCCATGACGCAGTACCACAGTTCCCACCTTATCCTTATCCAACAGGAACTGATTCTTTCTCAGGTTTTCCGGCCGTTTATGCAGAATCTGCTGCTCCAGGATATAGGTATCCGGAGCATCGTCCTTCTGATAATGCGTATCTCCAGAGGAAAAACGGGCCTGATTACGTTCCAGCGTTACCAGTACACCTGCTGAAGATGTACTTTGTCCTGTGTGCCCGTTTTCTATAAGTTTCCGTACTTTTTCGATGCCATCATACCCTATAGTCCTGCCCCCCTGATCATGCCGATCCAGCACCTTCTGCATGACCAGCCTGACTATTCTTCTTCGAAAAGCCAGATGACAGTTCCGGAACTGTGGAACAAGGATAGCCGGCATACCCGCTGCATCAGAAGTTACGCAGCCCTCTGCCATTTTTTCCGCCATCTGCTCCATGGCTTCCTCATCTTCCCGTAAGATTTCCGCTGTCCGGGAAAGAGCCTGTACAATTGACGGATTATATCCAGCAAGCTCAGGAAGCAGTTCCAGCCGGATATGATTTCTTGCCGTAATGGCCATATCATTGGTTATATCATGACAGGGTTCATACGGAAAATGGGATACAAATTCTCCAATCTGCTTCTTTGTTGCCCAGAGAAACGGGCGGATACGTGTTCCCCTTCTGGGATGAATTCCTGTCAGCCCCATCAGTCCGGCACCGCGAATCAGATGATACAGGACGGTTTCCGCCTGATCGTTGGCATGATGCGCCGTCGCTACCAGATTATAGCCTTCATTCCTGCAGATTTCTTCAAAGGCTTCATAACGCAGGCGCCGCCCGGCCGTTTCCATAGATTCCCCGGTTTGCTCTGAAACTTCTGTTACATAAGCCTGTCGAATATAACAGGCAATCCCCTGTTCTGCACATACCTTCGCCACAAATTCAGTTTCCGCTTCCGCTTCCGGCCGCAGATGATGATTTACACAACAGGCTCCCAGTGTAAGTTGTTCTTCCCTGGCTACGCTTTTCAGAAACAGTAACAGCGCCAGTGAGTCCGGGCCGCCTGACTCAGCAATGAGGATATGATCCCCTTTTTGCCACATGTGCTGTTCATGGGCAAAATGGAGGGTCTTTCTGATAAATTCTTCTTTTTCCATAATCTTTATTCCGGCTTGACCAGATCGGCATCCAGAAGTCCTTCCTGCAGATCTCTGTCACTGACCGTTGCTTCAGGGATAGCAAAATATTCCATCAGTGCATCCAGAATGGCTACCCCGGCGACAATAATATCGGCACGTTCCGGACGGAGCCCCGGAATATGACATCTTTCTTCATATGACATACTGAAAAGCTGCTTCAGCAGATCGGATACTTCTTCCGGCTTAAGGACAAATCCCTGAACCCGGGAAGCATCATATACATCCAGCTTCTGAAGCATAGCGGCAATGGACGTGGCCGTACCACCCACAAAAATCCAGCGTTTAACACTGGCCACCTCATCGGCCTGAGGGAAAAGTTCAAAACAGTGTTTCTTCAGTTCCCCGATGCCTCTGGCTCCTACTACATCAAACTGTCCTGTGCACCTTACACACCCCAGGGGAAAGCTGATTCGGAATCCTATGTCGGTACCAAAACCCATGCAGATTTCGGTAGATCCCCCGCCAATATCCACTACAGCAGTCAGTGCACCGGATGTCCCGGCCGCTCCAATATAGCTGTAAAAAGCCTCTTCCTTTCCAGTCAGAATGTGCATGGGTTCCTTAATGGTCTCACTGATGGCTTTCGCGAATTCAGGACCTTCCGGAGAGTCCCGGAAAATAGCTGTACCATACGCAGTAAGGTCGGAAATCCCTGCGCTTCTGGCTTCATCGGCAAAAGTCTTCACAGCCGCCAGCGTACGTTCCTTGGCTGCAAGTGACAGTGCTTTATTATTGGCCATCCCTTCCCCAAGGCGTGTCGAGTTGACTTTCTTTGTTACCGTTTTCCATTCGCCCCCATCTGGCCTTTCTGCCACCAGCAAACGAACAGAATTGGTTCCAATATCAATAATTGCGCGTTTCATAACTCCTCCTTACCAGGAGAACACACTACCTTTACTTCTGATGTAAATAAGGGGCTCTGAAAAATGAATAAACATTTCCCTGTAAGCCCCTTATATGCAATATAAACAGATATATTTACGTTCTCTGAATTTTATAATCAGTCAGACCACCGGGAACCACGTCCGCCACGCTTAGATTCCACATTGCGCTTTAAGTCCAGCAGACGTTCATCGCTGTCTTTCAGGAATCGATTCAGCTTGTCTTCGAATGAGCCGGAATCATTGCGACGTCTCGCCTGGAATCCTCCATGGAATTTCTGCCCTTTTGATTCACCATGGCGTGAAAACCGTTCATGATGATTGTGGCCCCGGGCCTGTACCTTATTGTCCTGCTCATGGGCATGACCCTTCGCAGCAGTACCTTTTTCGTCTTTCATTGCCTGTTTGATGGAAAGTGCAATTTTGCCGTTCGAATCAACAGAAAGAACCTTAACCTTTACTTTATCGTTAACTTTCACAAAATCATTGATGTCACTTACAAATTCATTTGCGATTTCAGATATGTGGACCAAGCCCGTCTTTTTTTCAGGAAGTTCCACAAAAGCACCAAACTTAGCAATTCCTGTAACCTGTCCTTCTACGATGCTGCCGACCTCTAAAGCCATGAGAAAAAATATATCCTCCTTGAAAATAAATAATTTATATCATTATACGAAACTTCATGAGTATTCGCAAATCACCGGGTTTAAGATAATCTGCCCCTGCCTTACGGCACATAGGGAACTTCCGAAGGCTTTACCAGTCCCAGTTCATGTCTGGCCTTATCCTCTATGACACGGGAATCATTCAATTCCTTTTTCTTCATGTCCAGCTCCTGTTTCTCCTTTACCAGCTGTTCCTTCCTCAGCTCCGCCTGTGTAATCTGCTCATGTAATTCATAGACCTGATACACCCTTGGAGCAAGTATCAGAATAAACAGGAGTATGACAATGGCAATACTCACTTTATAGGCCGAATACTTCGGTCTTCTGGACTTTCTTCGTCTGCTCCTCATTTGGTTCCCTGCCCATTACCTGGTTAACCCATTTGAATACTATTGGTTCTGCCTTCAGTTCCTTCTGATAGCGATCCCATGCTTCCGCACAGGTAAAACCATAGGTAAGCCAGCTTTGTACATCCTGCCAGCGCGCATTATCGTTGTATACACTGACCACCATAAGATTCCCATTCCGTATAGCGGATGCCACCAGACATTTGCCCGCAGCATCCGTCATCCCGGTCTTTATGCCATTGGCGCCGGAAAATCCACTTTCAAGGAATTCATTTCGATTCCGGATGATTCGTGTCGAACCATCCTTAAACCGCATCGGATAGGTCTTCATGCCCACGATTTCCCTGAACTGCGGGTTTCTCATGGCATAGGCCCCAATCCTGGCCATATCATTAGCTGTGGAATAATGATTCGGATCGGTGAGTCCATTCGCATTATTAAAATGGGAATGACGGGCACCAATAGATTCCGCCTTTTCATTCATCATCTGTATAAACCGGCTGTAACTGCCGCCCGTCGTTTCCGCTGCCGCTACCGCCGCATCATTTCCGGAAACCAGCATCATGCCATACAGCAACTGATGCAGCGTAATCGGCTTAGCCGGAGTAATGCCTACCAGGGTTCCATCCTGATGCATCGCAAAAGGAGTAATCACTGCCTCCTGCTCCAGTTTATCATGCCCTTCCTCCAGCGCGATAATGCAGGTAAGCATCTTCGTTGTGCTTGCCGGATAGATTTTCAGATCTCCGTTTTTGTCTGCCAGTGTTATATCCTGATTAGCCCAGAACAGAGATGCTGAAGTACCATGCACAGGCGGAGGAGCCGGAAATCTGGGTGGCTGAGGCGGTGGCGGAGTGATATACTCCAGCACGCCAATTGATACCAGTATCAGCAGAACCACCACCGCAACATATGTCATCAGTCTTTTCATTTCCTGTTTGTATCCCCTTCCAAGTCAGTGTGTAAATACACATCCCTTATGATACAAACCGGCTGTGTTCTGGTCAATCAGCTTTCTGCTGTTTTCTGCTGGTCACTGTGGTTTTTGCTGTTTTATTCTGACTGGATGTATCCGCCCTCTTCAGGGAATCCTTCCATACATCCTTATCATCGGTTCCCGGATTTTTTGCAATGGCCTTATTAAGGGAGTCCACTATGCTGTTTCCATCTTCTGTTCTGGACACGGTGTATACTGTAGTGTCTCCACAGGAGATTTCATTTCCCGAGAGAACCATATCTCCTGCCTTATGTTCATGGAACAGCCGGGCCAGTTTGCCGGCTGATAAATAGGTCCGTTCTTCCTTTGTATATCTGCCTCTGGCGGTCGGCTGGAACGTTTTATCTCCGTTAACTATAATCCATCCGTCCTTAACATTGACATACCGGTTGGAATATTCATACATGCGTTTTACATTCTTGTTGATTCGGTCGGATGTTGCCGGATGATTTCCCGGTGCTATAACCGCCTTTATACCGGAAGGTGCAGAGTTGCCATACTTGTTATAAAGCACCTGCATGGAAGCAGCCGCTGCCCCGGGATTATAGCCGACATCTACAAGATAGTCGAATCCGATATCATCCGCCTGTTTTTCCTGATCTTTTGTAAAAACCGCATTGGATACGTAATTAGCGGCTATATTGCCAAGAATGAGCGAACCCAGTGAAGGATTGTCTGACAAATATATATCCACAGCTGTCACCAGCCCTACCTGTTTCTTTACCCCGGCTACAGAATGACGCTTTTCCCCGTGTGTCAGTTCATGTGCCATAACATAGGCCAGTTCATCATCGTCCAGGACATCCAGTGCCCCCTTATTGACGCACATGACCCCGCCAAGAGACATGAAGGCATTAAAATCCTTATCAGGAGATACATAAACCTTGTAATTACGCTTAACACTTCCCGTATCCCGCAGGCTCTGATAAATACGCTGCACCCGGTTATTATCCGCTGGATTCTCGTCCACCCCGGTCTGCCGCCTGCATTGTTCATAAAACTGCGCCTGTCCCTGATCATCCAGCTTAGAATAGTACTGGGATACCAGCAAAAGCGCCGCCGCCCCATAAATGAGCTTTTCCGTAGTGCTGGCCGCAGCTACTTCGACTGGTGTTGCTACCGCCATACCTCCGGTAATCAATGCAGCCGCAAGCACTGCACTTCCCGCTATCCTTCTGAATCGATGCATAGTATCTCTTCTTTCTGTGAACGCATTATATCCAATTACTTTAATCTTATTTTATCACCTTTGTTTCATTTCGAGAATTCCAGGCAAATGTTCCCACGCTCCTTTTCTAAAATTTCCTTCTATATCCTCATCTCCAGAAATTCTTTATAAATTCCGCTTTATCGACAGCTGTCCATTTGCTATAATGAATTGTACATTTAATCTACACTATATTAGTCATCTTTATTTGAGTAAGGAGATTGCAATGACTGCTGATAATCTGAGTTTTTCCATAGTTATTGATTTTATTCCTGACATTGATGAAGGGCGTCAGGACTTTACACAGAAGATGAAGGAGACGGCTTCACTTTACCATGGCTCCTTTTCTCTGGATCAGAAACACCGCCCAACCATAGGTGGACTCACAGCGGAAGATATTCCCAAACTGCTCCCGACCTTAGGTCTTTCTGCATTCGGTTCCTGGCCATCCTGTATCCTTACCTGCACCATCCAGGCTCCTCTGCCGATTCACAGTATCGGCATGTCTGACGGCTGGGATGTGTATGTAGGCAAAAAGACATTTTTTGCCTTTGCTCAGTTCCCGGGAGATGCTTTGCAGATTATGGTCAAAGCCTGCACCTACTATCTCAACCATGAACAGTTCCAGCCTCTTGAGGATTTTATTCATGAAATGGGATTTGATGCATTCCGTGATGCTGTACTGGGCAACGCCATGGATACCGGCAATTCTTCCCCTGCCAATACTATGGCAGACGATTCCTATGGAAATTCACTTCCTCTGAAGGAAGGGGATTTTGTCCGTCCAGAACACAACATCATGCAGGTTATTGAGGTATATCCGGACATGGCTCCTTTCCTTATGGAATACGGCATGTCCTGTGTCGGCTGTTTCGTTTCCTATGATGAAAGCATCTGGCAGGGCGCACAGAGCCACGGACTGGATGTATTCGAAATCATTGGCGAAATGAATGAATACATTGCTGATAAGTATCACAAGAAGGTAATCTCTGAAGACACCCCTATCGAAGATATCCTGACTTTATATCCGCAGCTTCTCGCTGTACTCCAGTCCTTCGCCCTGGATATGCCTTCAGACATGAAGACCACCATCGGTGAAATGTGCAGCAAGGCCGGAGTCAATGCGGACGATGTTATCGCCAAATGTGATGACCGTCTTCGCGGCGCAGCTGAAATGTAACAGAGTGCAATAAAAAAAGGCCTGATGGCCTTTTTTTATTGCACTCTGTTTCTCATTTTATATAACGTTAACGATTTCCTATCCTGTACAGTGCGGAAAGGATAGGTGCTGTAATCACCCCGGCAACTATCGCTTCCGGTATACCATTAGCTCCGGCAACACCTGCCAGCATCTCGGCTACAGCCACAGGAGACACCCCCTGATGCTGCGCAAACGGCACCCCCACCAGGAGGTAAAACAATGACAGAAACATCACGGTATGAAGAAATGTGGTTATTACCGCAGCACCTCCTGCCCTCACAGCCAACTTACCGGGAAGTATCCGGAATAATTTCCAGGCAATCCAGCCTATAGCCACCCGGGGCACTACACATATAATCAATGCATACAATGGATTATATGAAGACGCGAACTGCATCATCACAGCCGGTGAGCGAAAAGCCTGAATAAAAGAGAACATGCCGAAGAAAAATCCGGTCATGGCTCCGACCTTAGGACCTGCCGCCATAGCGCCAATAATCGTTGGAATATGAAGTATGGTTGCATTTATTGCAAAAAGCGGAATAAAACCATATCCGGATATGCCCAGAAATATAGTAATCCCTACAAGAAGACCTGCTGTAGAAAGCTGTCTTACGCTCATAAAACTTCTGTTTACACTATTTACTTTTCCCATAATGCCTCCTTCCTGCTCCTTCCGGATGCAGGTCGAACCAGAACAAACGGCTATCCTCATTGTCCGGTTCACCAGGGATACCGGCAGATATGAGTCTTTCGTCTGTCCTAAATATCATATTTTATTTTTTATCCTGCCCGGATATTGACTTATCTCCGTCTTTGGCAGAAAAAATCCATTGTGTTATCTTCTGACCGCTCCAGAGTGCAATGGCCAGGACCCACATATCCGAAATAAATGGGAACATAGAGAAGTAAGCCGGATCCAGATAAGCTCTCCAGTTTCCTTCCCATGGCATGCGGATAGAGATAACAAACGGAATAAACATAAGGATGAGCCATATAGAGGCTGTAAAGATAACCTGTGTGGCCCTGTATGGTTTTGACCCGTTTAATGCAAAGAACAGGTATACGCCCATAACCAGCATGGCAATAAAAATCTTGATATAAAGCACATACCACATGAGTGACATAAGGATATAAGCACCGGATACGGGATCAATTCCGCCGCCTCCCAGGGCATACAGGCCAAAAAAGCTGAGAATGGCCATTCCCGGAATGCTACCTATCAGGAACGTACATGCCATCCAGATACGCAGGAATTCCCTATGAGCTTCCATAAGACGGGCATATACAGAAACCGCATAATGATCCAATGCGGTAATGATGGCCAAATAGACCGTCATCAGCAGGACAGCCGGAATCACCAGCCAGTAGCCGACATGCCGCCAAGCCAGTTCCATCTGCGGAAGATAGTACCACAGAACGGCAGTCAGCAGCGGAAGACATGCAATCCACAGGACAACATGTACCACTGACCGATAGGCTCTGTATTCCTGTCCAAATCCTTTTTTCTGTGCCATATACCAGAAGAAAGGGAATACCAGGCCGATAATAACAAAGCTCAGATAGGATATGGTAATCGATGCCGGAGTATGAATAATATACCCGATAACCGGAACCGGCAATACGACCGCCAGAAATAATGCTACCAGCTTTGCGAATTCAACATATTTATTTTCCATGAATTCCCAACCCCTTTTCCATTATCCTCTTCTGCCACGACGACCCTGAGGCTGTGTCTTGTCCTTCTTTACACGTTTACGCATATCCCGGCCTCTGTGTCCCAGTGCCTTATGTTCCTTTTTCTTAGTAGGTTTGTACATTCCAGGTACCACTACTTTTTTCTTCGGGCGTGCCTGTCGTACACGTCTTATGCGGCCTTTTTCATCATAACGGGTTATGGTTTCATGAATCGATTTTTCCAGACGTCGGAGAAGGGCTCCGTCTTCCGGGGTAACATAGGTAATAGCGATACCATGTGTACCCGCTCTGCCGGTTCTTCCGATACGGTGAACATAATATTCGAGATTTCTTGGAATCCCAAAATTAAAGACATGGGTAATCCCCTCGACATCCAGACCTCTGGCTGCCACATCAGATGCCACCAGTACCTGGATTTCCATTTTTTCAAAGCGGCGTATTACCTGGTTTCTCTGTCCCTGGCTCATATCCCCATGGAGTTCTTCCACCACAATATCCGTTTCTTCAGCCAGACGTTCAGCCAGACGATGGGCTTCATCCTTTGTATTGCAGAAAACAACACTCATAAACGGATTCATTTCTTTCAGATGTCTGATCAGCAGAGGAAGCTTATGTTCCTTTGTCGTTTCATAAATCCGCTGTTCTACTGTGGACGCTGTTTCCTTTTCTGCCACGTCAATACGCTCCGGATTGGTCATGTATTTCCGCGCCAGCCGGACAGTATCCTCCGTCATGGTAGCGGACAGCAGGATGAACTGGCGCTTTTTAGGAGTCTGATCCACCAGGGCTTCGATATCTTCTCTGAATCCGGCAGCCAGCATCTGATCCGCTTCATCCAGTATAACCATTTTTACGGCGCTCAGATTCAATGTACGGCGACGGATATGATCCAGCAGTCTTCCCGGAGTACCAATGATAACATGTGGATTTCTCTTCAGCTTCTGAATCTGATTTTCGATTGTACGTCCGCCAATGACATCCGCCGCGTCCACCCCACGTACGGAAGCCAGCGATTTCAACACATCAAAGACCTGTTTGGACAATTCACGGGTCGGCGTCAGAATCAGCGCCTGTACTTCGTCCCGTTCCGTCTGAATACGCTGCACAAGAGGAAGAAGATAGGCCAGTGTCTTTCCTGTGCCGGTCTGAGATTTGGCTATTACATCTCTCCCTTTAAATATGGCAGGAATGGCTTTTTCCTGTACAGGAGTAGCAACTTTTATCCCCTGTTTATTCAGTACTTCGGTAAGTGCAGGAATAACACCAAGAGCTGCAAATGAAGTCATTTATTTTAATCCTCCCAGTTAAATATAAAATCAGGTTTTATCATAATATTGTAACATATATTATCTACACCTTTCGAGTATTCGCCTGGCAAAGGTTCCTAATGTAAAATCCGGATATTCCCTTTTACAGGGATATCCGGATTCTGTTGTTATTTTTATTTTGTTTACATTAGCTGAAGTATGCTCTTCCTGTCTCCAGGGGTGAATCCTTTAAAATCAGGCTTTTCCCGAAGCAGAGCAAGGATATAGGCTAATGCGCATTTAACTCCGGCAGTCAGTCCTTTTTCATCTATATCAAACCGATCTGTATGATGTGGAGCACCACATCCTTTTTCAAGGTTCTGAATCCCGGTGAAGAAAAATACTCCCGGGTATAAGGATTCTGTTGCAGAAAAGGTTTCGGAGGCCATCCATGGCAAAATTGCATTGTCCATACAGGAATTTCCAAAAGCAGAAGATATGGCTCGCCGAGCCAGTGTTACACAGGGCGTGTAATTAACCGTTACCGGATAATACTGATCGGTAAGAATTTCAGCCGAGCATCCATAAAGGGAACAGAAATCATTTAACCGTTCAAAAAATGCTTTTCTGAACTTCAGACCATCCTCATTATCCAGCACTCTGGCAGTCCCTGCAAAAGTCAGTTCTGACGGGATGACATTGGGTGTATCTCCTGCCTGTACCATCCCCAGAGAAAAAGTAAGATTATGTGCGGGATCCACATGAAGCATCCGATAATTTCTGATTTCCGCAGCAAACGAAATAAAGGCTTCAATAGGACTGCATGCCTGATCCGGTCGTGATCCATGTCCCCCCTGCCCATGAATCTTCACCTTAAAGAAAAAGGCACCTGCCATGGCCGCCCCGTCCAGAATAGCCACTTTCCCTGCAGGAAGACACCATAGGACATGTGTACCAAAACAGGTATCCACATGAATATGGTTATCCGCCAGATAGTTCATCAGTGGTACTATTCCGCGTTTCCCCATTTCTTCTGCCTGTTCAAACATAAAGATAATCTTCCCATCCCATTCTTCCTTATGGCTGGCCAATATATGGGCCTCCGTAAGAAGCATGGCCATGTGCCCATCATGACCGCAAGCATGCATGACACCTTTATTCCGGGATATGCAGCACCTGGCGGTTGAGAGGTTTTCTTTGTTTTCCTCTACAGGCAGGGCATCTACATCAGCCCTCATCAGCACGGTAATCCCCGGCTTCCCGCTATCCAGTACGCCAAAAATTCCCCCCTCGGGAACCTGAGTACAGGAAATTCCCCAGGATTCCAGTTTCTGCTTTATAAAATCCAGTGTATTGAATTCCTGCTGTGACAATTCAGGATATTCATGAAAATGCCTTCGAAGGGCAATTAATTCCGGCTCTGCCTGATTGACTATCTGATCTATATTCATATAATCCCCACTTTCATATTGAAATTATTTTAATTATAGAAACAGATATACGGCAGTGTCAACTCCGATGACCTCACTGGCAGCCTTTCAACTGCCATATTATTTTCCCCTTATCTCTTTCCCATATACTCGTTCCATCCCTGCCCGTGTAACCAGCCAGACTCTGCCTGATTTTCTATACTCTCCTTTCCAGAATCCGTTTTTAACCCGCCCCAGGCAATTCTGTCTCAGGGCATCGGATGTCTTTTTCCATCGTTCAGCAGCCTCTTCCAGTGTCATTACATCATCAAATTCCATGATTACCATTCCTTTCCTGATACGCCTGCCTGTATATGATTCCCTTTTATTTTTATTGTATCAGGTGACATGTCCAGAAAAACTCCCATTGCTCATAGTCAGGTTTCAACAGGCCACTCTCCCCTTTCCCCCCGGTAAGGCACCCCCATGGAAAAACAGAATCAAATATTCAGCCTGTAGTCAAAATGGAATGAATATCCCACTGAAATAATGGCAAAACAAAAAGCGCGATGATCTGATTTCTCAGATTCCATCGCGCTTTTAATATTGGTGCCGGAGGTGGGACTTGAACCCACACGATATTGCTATCGGCAGATTTTGAGTCTGCTACGTCTGCCAATTCCGTCACTCCGGCGTATACTGACAGGATTAATTTTACCATTATATAGGTATTCAGTCAACTGAATGGCTGATAATTTTTGATGTTTTATCGAGCAGATTTCTATCTGTCATGTCCCAGGTAATCGGAGTCAGTGTAATTTTCCCCTGACGAATCCAGTATGAATCAGTATCTGCCGGTTCTTCAGCAAAAACTGATTCCCCGCCAATCCAGTAACCTGGATTCCCCTCATTATCTGTTATCTTCTTTATCACATTTTTATAAATCTGCAGCCCCAGTCGGGTTATCCGGACATTTTCCGCTGAAAATTCTGCATCGGCCGGAATATTCAGATTATAGATACCTCTGGCATGTCCCAGAACAAACAACTTGTAAATCAGTTGGGAAGAAAAAGCTGCTGCTTTGTGGAAAAATGAAAGGTCCTCAGTATGCTCAACTGAAACCGCTATTGATGGAATGGAATTCATGCAACCTTCCATAGCCCCCGCTACCGTACCACTGTACAGACAGTCACTGCCAATATTAAATCCATCGTTGGCTCCGGATACTATCAGATCCGGCATATCATGGGCCAGAATCCCATCCAGTGCCAGTTTACAGCAGTCTGCAGGCATTCCCCCCACAGAAAACACGCGGATATGCTCCCCATAGCCCATTTCTTCACGGCATGAAAGAAACTGCCGGAGTGTGAGCCCGCTGGAGCAGGAGCTGCGCTGACGGTCCGGCGCCACTACCGTCACACGGGCATAATCGGATACAGCAAGCGCCAGGGCCTTAATCCCTGGCGCATCATATCCGTCATCATTGGTCATAAGGATATGTATTCTTTTCACCTGTCTATTTCCTTCTTTCGGGTCAAAGATGCCTGTTCAAAATGCATACTTCTCGTATGAATGGTATGTACCCACCCTTTTTTATGTCTGTCCAGATATCCCAGGAAAGTTACCGGAATCCATGAATACATAAACAGTGGATATAAGAGCCAGTAAAACCAGATTTTGAGTGGTACTTCAATCTGAAGGAGCACAATAAGCGGAAGTATATACTGGATAGTACCAATAACCGTCCAGAACTGTCGGGGAACCAGTACATCGTTATATAAAATCATGGTAAAGCATGGATAGAATATGTTGATATAGGTCATAATCCCCACAGCGGTAGAGAACAGCAGAAAGTAATTCTGCAGAAGCTGCATAATCCCATCGAGAATCATGAAACTCTTTTTTTGAATCGCCGCCTTGAACAGACGGGGAATATATCGTTCCGCACAGTCAAACTGCCCCTGTGCCCAGCGTTTGCGCTGTCTCCATGAAGCCATAAAGGTTAATGGCTTTTCATCATAGACAATCGCGTCATGAGCCCAGCAGGTACGGATTCCATGGGTAAGGCATTTCATGGAAAATTCCATATCTTCTGTCAGACAATCGCATCCCCATCCATATTTCCGGATTACATCAGCGGCAATACACATCCCGGTACCGCCAAGCGCGGTAGAGAGTCCAAGATTGTATTTGCCCAGATGCCACAGATGGTTGATAGTCCAGAAAGCAATGGCAAATGTTCCGGATACCCAGGTATCCGTTGGATTCTTTGCCGACAGGTACCCCTGCATGATTTTCTGCCCCTTTTCCAGACGATTATTCATAACGGAAAGAAAATCCAGGTGTACCAGATTATCCGCATCAAACACACAAAACGCGTCGTACCCTTTGTTCAATGCGAAAATCTGGGGAAATGCCCAGTCCATGGCATACCCCTTCCCTACTTCCTCTTTGTTAAAGCGGACAAGGACATTCGCCCCATGACTGGCAGCAATCTTAGCCGTATCATCCGTACAGTTATCCGCTATGACATATATGTCATACAGTTCTTTCGGATATTTGAGCAATTTTAAATTATCCAGTAAATCCCCGACAACCATACGTTCATTATGGGCGGGAATGACTATGGCGAATTTATTTTTTGGTGCAGCCAGATTCTTCTCTTTTCTATGCCACATGCCGGCTACAGCGATTATAAAATAATACACTGTAAAGAATGCAATGACCAGCTGAGCGGGAATCATGACTAAATCCAAATAATGAGACATCGTTACTCCTCTTCGTATTTTTCTCTGATCTGTCTTCTGCGCCTGTTTGCACGACGCTGCATCTTCCTCTTATTCATATAGGTATTTAACATACCAAACAGGATATAGCCTGCACAAATAGCTGCTGCCCATGTTGTCCATTCCAGGATAATGCATACGGCTGCCATGGCAAGGCATATGAAGAGTGCCTTCGCATGCAGCTGATCAGCACTGGCCCCTTTATTGTCCGGGTAGTGTACCTCACTGACCATAAGGAATGCCAGCAGTACAACGAATGCACAGGCCAGCCAGTCCCAGATGCGGACACCGCTCATGACGTAAGAAGCAATGATAACTCCGGTGGTCGGGCAGGGAAGTCCTTCAAAATACCCATGTACCACATCGCTCTTTACGTTGAATCTGGCCAGTCGAAATGCACAAAGCGTACCAAGAAGCGCACAGGCCATCATTCCCCAGATTCCCAGGTTGTGAAGCTGATATGCATAAATAAGCACACCAGCCCCGATGCCAAAGGAGATATCATCGCAAAGGGAATCCAGTTCCACTCCCAGCGGACCTGCTGTCCCCAGGGCTCTGGCGGTCCTTCCATCCAGGGCATCAGCGACAACGGCTGCCACAATGCAGGCAGCGGCCGTATTAAAATCTCCGTTCAGAGAAAACATCATACTTAATCCGCCAAAAAAACCATTAAGAGCGGTTACACCGTTAGCAATCCATGATTTATTCAATTACTTGAGCCTCCCAATCACTGACAATCCACCGCGAAGGACATCGCCTTCTCTGACACAAATATCAACATCCCCAGGAATATATATTTCAGTACAGGATCCAAACTTAATCATCCCATACAGTTCCCCTTTTTTCACCGTGTCCCCCAGATTCTTCCAGGATACCACCCGGCGCGCAAGAATTCCGGCTATAAGAATAACAAGAATTGACCGGTGTTTTCCTTCAATACCAATGGCTCCTCTTTCGTTTTCAAATCCCACGGTATCTTTATACGCTGGAAGAAAACGTCCCTGTGTATAGGACTGATACTGAATCCGGCCTTCCATAGGCGCACGGTTTACATGTACATTGAACAATGACAGAAAGATCGTAATCTTATGACATTTCTGTCCAAGGAACGTATCTTCCTGTACATCCTTCTCTACTGCCATTACGGTACCATCGGAAGGAGAAACCAGAATATCCTCTCCTTCAGGAATACGGTTATTCCGGTCAGGACATCTGAAAAAGAATGTAAAGTAACATGACAGAACAAAAGGGATTACTGCCACATATATATGTCCTGCCCATGCCAGAATAACGGCAATCAACAGAGCTCCGGCAATAAAGGGATATCCCTCATGTAGGATTAACGGTTTTTTCAGCATTTACCCTCTCGTCTCCCTTTTCCATTTTCTGACAGCCACCATAAATTTAGGAATGGCAAGCATACGTCCAATACGACTGGGCTGTAAATACAGACGGTACGCCCATTCCAGCCGATGTTTCTGCATCCACAGAGGCGCACGTTTTAAATTTCCTGCCATGACATCGAAGACGCCGCCAATTCCTACAGCAACCAGATTTCCTAATTCCTGTTTATGGGCATAGATCCACTTTTCCTGCTTGGGAACACCCATGCCTACCAGCAGCAGTCTGGCTCCACTGTCCCGGATCTGTTTTATTATTCTTGCTTCTTCAATGTCATCAAAATATCCGTCATGAATACCTGCCACAGGAAAATCCCCATACTGCGCAGAAAAACGGCGGGCCGCCTTTTCCGCAACACCAGGAGCTCCTCCCAGGAAATATACAGGCCAGTCATGCGCTCCGGACTGCAGTAACAGTTCATGTGCCAGATCGGCTCCTGTTACTCTCTCAGGAAAACGGAATCCCAGTTTTTCCCCTGCCCAGAGTACACCGGCTCCATCAGGAACTACGAGCTCAGCGTCCCTGAGCACATGAGCCAGTTCATGATCCTGCTGTGCAAGCATAATCATTTCCGCATTAGCCGTAGCCACGAGATGAACTCCCGGCTCCTGCATAAAGGCGACACATGCCTGAACGGCATCACTCATACGCAAAGCCGCTATGGGAATCCCCATAACTTCATGAATGGAATACAATTGTTTTTTGTTCATAAGTCCTTTTATATCAATATACAGTAATCAGTCTGTATTCAACACTACATATACTATTTTATCGTAAGGTCCGGTGCATCCTTCAAAGATATGAATCCTTCTCTTACTACGATAAAGTCAACCCTGCTGTTCTGTGCTGATTTCTGTCTTCTACAGGCAACAAAAATCAGACATTCTGTGTTATTACGTCATAAAATGCCTGTTTATCATTTTAAAACAAAACAGGCAGCATTACAACAGAAATTCCGTTTCATAATTCACTTATTATATCATAACACAGAATCTGAATGCATATGTCGGCTGCCCTCCGGTTAATCATCAATGATAGATCCTTGAGAAGAATTCCCCATGAAAACGACGGGCCAGTTCTTCCTTTACGTCCAGCCCATGGCTGATTTCTTCCCTGGCGGCTTTCCGTGCCTCTTCCAGGATGGGCAGATCTCTGATTACATTCGCTACCTTAAGATCGTCCATACCATGCTGCCTGGTACCAAAGAATTCTCCGCTGCCGCGCAGAAGCAGGTCTTTTTCCGCCAGAGTAAATCCATCCTGTATCTTCGTCATGAGGGACAGACGGAATTCTGCGGCTTCGCTGGTATTGTCAGAATACAGGATACAGTAGGATTTAGCCTTGCCGCGCCCTACCCGTCCACGCAGCTGATGAAGCTGAGACAGACCAAATCGGTCAGCACCATATATAAACATGATGGTGGCATTCGGTACATTAACCCCTACTTCAATTACACTGGTTGCCACCAGCATCTGAATTTTGCCCTGTACAAAGGCTTCCATTACCTCATCTTTTTCTCTGGCTTTCATCTGTCCATGCACAAGCCCCAGGCAGAATTCCGGAAACTGCTTCGTCCGAAGTTCCTCATACACAGAAACTGCCGCTGCCAGATCCGCCTTTTCACTTTCCTCCACAAGCGGGCAGACCACGTATACCTGGTGCCCCATATTCATTTCCTTTTTCATAAACCGGTAAATACGCGCCAGCATATTTCTCCCCACTGCATATGTCCCCACAGGTTGTCTTCCCGGCGGTAGATGCCGGATGGATGACACATCCAAATCTCCATACACGGATAAGGCCATAGTCCGGGGAATCGGTGTAGCGGTCATGACCAGTATATGTGGATTATCCCCTTTAGTCTCCAGCCGTTCTCTCTGTTTTACGCCAAACCGATGCTGTTCATCTGTCACTACCATCCCCAGATGTGCGAATTCCACCGGATCTTCTATCAGAGAATGCGTACCGACCAGGATATCGATTTCCCCGCTGACCAGACGGGAAAGGATTTCCTTTTTCTCCGATGCCCGGGTCTGACCGGTCAGCAGTTCTGTACGTATACCTGTCCCATCATACAGTTCCGACAGGGTCTTATAATGCTGTGCCGCCAGAATTTCTGTCGGCGCCATCAGTGCTCCCTGATATCCGTTTTCAACAATTTTAGCCAGTGCAAGTGCAGCAATGACGGTTTTTCCGCTGCCTACATCCCCCTGTATAAGCCGCTGCATGGGCACAAGCCCTTCCATATCGCTTTCTATATCCACAAGGACCTGTTTCTGATCATCCGTGAGCTCAAAAGGAATATTCTTCATTACCGACAGCATCAGCTTTCCATCCGGCGAGCATTTGATGCCTGTATGTCCCTGTTCCCTTTTCTTCCGGAGGAGCCATATACCAGCCTGCATAAAGAACAGCTCCTCAAAGGCCAGACGGTACCGGGCCCGTTTCTGTTCTTCCCAGCTTCGCGGGAAATGCATGGCATAAACCGCTTCTTTTCTTTCCATAAGATGGTATTTCATCCTCACCCGGGACGGAAGATTTTCCTCTATCGTATCCATATGCTGTAAAGCATAGGCTATCATTTTCTGCATCTGCTGCAGCCGTATACCTTCAGTCAGCGGATATACCGGAACCAGTTTTTTCAGGGACTGGATTTCTTCCTGCCTGGCCGATATGGTTTCCGCATTGGACATCTGATATTTTCCGTAGACATACTCCACTTTGCCATAGGCAAGTATTCCCTGTCCCCGGTCAAATGCCTGACGCTTCCATGGCTGATTGAAATAGGTCAGATTAACAGCCCCCCGCCCGTCGGTAAGTACCACGGTTATAATGGAGAGCCGCGGTCTGGGTCTCACCTCCCGCACATCCACTATACGCCCGTATACCACGTGTTCATCTTCTGTATCCAGCGCATCCATGGGGGTGATATTCGTCCAGTCCTGATATTTCCTTGGAAAATAAGAAATCAGATCTTCCACTGTATGGATTCCCAGACGGCCCAGCTTTTCTTCCATCTTAGGCCCCACGCCCTTAACCGCTGTCACCTTGTCTTTTAATTCCATAGGATTCTCCTGTTAAGAATACACAGGGCATTATTATATAAAAAAGTCCCCATCCCTGTAGAAAATTAAATATCTTGACTTATCTTCTGATTCTTTATATTATAATTCTACCGATAAAGCAAACACAAACGCTTGCCAGTGCAAGTATTTTATGCTATATTATGAATGTTGCAATCGCGGAAGCGCAAGGAGGTGTAGAACATGGCTAATTATTGTGAAATCTGCGGGAAGAAGACCACAACCGGTATGAACGTATCCCACTCTCATCTGAAGACCAAGAGAACCTGGAAACCGAACATTCAGAGAGTTCGTGCTAAGGTTGATGGCAAGGTAACAAGACTGAATGTCTGCACCCGCTGCCTTCGTTCTGGAAAAGTTGACAGATCTTTATAATCTGCAGATAAAAGACCGGTATTTACCGGTTTTTTTATTGCCTGTCCATTCAAAAACAGGGAATGATGAATCTGATATTTCATCATTCCCTGTTTTTTTATCCCTGTACGTAATTTCTTATGATGGCCATGGGGATATACTGTTTTCCTGAAGAGAACGGGGCTTTCGCCAGGATATGTGCTACCTTTCTGGCAGAAACCTTCCGGCTGGTCCCCAGAATAGTTACTTTTTTCCATTCTCTGGTTTCCACTATAACCGCGCCATAAGCTCCAACCCGCTCCACAATCTCCTCACATAGTTTCTTCACAGGAAAGGGCCTGTAGATAATACATTTATCGTAAGGCGGGAGAGCCTCAGTCACAGCGCAGGAAAAATCAGCCTTCGGGCAGTGAATAAAAAACACGTCCTCATATCCTGCAAGCGCACAGAGACGACCTATGATGTGCCATAAAATGGTTTTCCATTTCCCTGCCGCCGCCATAGCCGAGGCCATAACGTACAGATTGCTGAATGGATCATCTTCCGGCAGAAGACGGCAGAAAAACCGCTCCAGAAATCCAGGCTGCATTTCCTCTGGACGTATATACCGGTTCTGCATAATCGCTGCCGCTTCTCCGGTAAGGCAGATTACATCCTCCGGATGAACCGTCCCCACACAGGATGAAATGATGGTCTCCCATGTATCCGCCGATGTAAGCACAGACGTACTTACCGGTACAACCATCAGTTCTGCCATTACCATCGGCCTCCTCTGTACTCATGCAGCGCATTCCGGATATCCGCGCCAGTCAGATAGACTCTGTCCTTGGCGTAATACCATTCTCCGCGACCCATGGCCTGATAAATGATATCTATCGGAACATCAGGGATTCTTTCACAGTTTCTTATTACATCTCCTGTGACGCTTTTCAGCGTCACTACTATGCGGAGCCCTACCATTCGCCCCTTATGCACCGTTACGGCCTTCCAGTAGCCATCCGTCCGCGGATGTCTCTGATCGGTAACCTGAGCATATACCTGCAGCGCATCATACTGCTCCGCCGGAAGGCAGGCACGGGCTATGACATCCATAAGGATGCCCTTCTGCTTCCCTTCATTGATGACAGGCACCGTAAAGGAAAGGACGGCCTGCGTGTGCAACAGACTCTCTGCCACAGCCCGTGACTGTCTTCGCATAACGACGCGAAACTCACAGTCCCCCTGAACCCAGCGAAAAATCCAGTAGGCGATAAATCCCAGGCATATGAGGAACAGCGACGCCGCTATGGTTTCAAGAATCGTATAGATCATAGGTTATTCTCCAGTGTCCACCGTTTCAGCATGTGCCGCACTGCAAAAAATACTTTTAACAAGAGTATCGGCCGTGCTGCCCGATGCGGTAAAACAGAACTGATCCGGCTGCGGTGTTCCCGCCAGCTGATGGCCCGATTTCAGCAGGTTCATGCCTTCTTCCACAGTGACTTCCGCTGGATCCCAGAACGCCGCATGCGGAAGATATCTGGAAATCAGTTCTTTTTCCAGCGGGTAATGTGTACATGCCAGAAAGGCATATTCCGTATTTTCCGCCCCGGTTTCCTGTACTCCCCTGCGGACAATGGATTCCATGGACTCCCGGCTTTCTCCCATCTCTATGGCATGGGCCAGTCCTGGAAATCCCAGTTCATGTACCTGAATCCATGGATATTTTTCATGAATCAGATGCTTATGGCGATGAGTGGCAATGGTAGCCGGTGTCGCCAGTACAGCCACTTCTTTCACTCCGTCTAGTGCTGGCAGGTTCAGACTCATGCGTACTACAGGCACTTCACAGTCAAAGAATGAGGGAGCCGCGTTAAAAGAAATCGTATTGCATCCCACAATAATCATCTTGACCTGTTTTTTCAGCAGGTAATCTCGAAGGGACGACGCCAGTGTCGTGATTTCTTCCTTTGTTTTATCTCCATACGGATTATGCGCCGTATCCCCGATAAAGACGATTCCTTCATCTGGGTATTTTTTCTTCAGATACCGGGCTACTGTCAGCCCGCCCACTCCGGAATCCATAATTCCGATTGGTCGATTATCCATTACTTTCTGTCTCCTTCAGATATTTCTGCCAGTCTGGCAATTGTTTCTGCCGGCAATCGGGTCAGATGCCCTGTATCGGCATGGGATACGCCCCCCAGTGTGCGGGCTCTGCATAACAGTTCATTTGTACCTTCCCGATATATTTCATATTCAAATACCATTTTAGCCCGGTTCAGTTCACGGAGCCATGTTTTTACCAGCACCACATCATCATTTCGTGCGGAACTTATATACTTGATATTAACTTCCAGAATCGGACACACAATGCCCGCAGCCGTCAGATCATTGAGCAGAATACCTCCTTCTCTGAGATACTCCACCCGGGCCTCCTCCAGCCAGTGTACATAATTGGCATGGTGTACTACCTGCATTCCATCGTTTTCATAATAATGAACACGTCTTCTATAGGTATACATTCTTATTATTCCTCCATATTTTTTCATTTTACTACACAACATATTCTTTGTGAATGAATCCGCTTTCCACCGGTTTTGTTCATAAATAAAAAAGATACAGTGGAATCCCATTGTATCTTTTTTCGCACCGTTTCACCAGTTCAAAGACTTATTCTTTGTCTTCTCCCTTTTGGTCTTCCGGAGCTGTTGTCTCTTCCGGTTCTGCTTTTCCGGCCCTGGCCTGTTCTGCCTTATCCTGTTCTCTGTAATAAGCAGCCTTCTCTTCTACACGGGAACGGAAATCACTGGCTGCCTGGCGGATGTTTTCTTCTGCTTCACTGGCAGAGTTTTTAATCTTTCCGGAAACTTCTTCCGCCTTAGCCTGTGCGGCATCCGTCCTTCGTTTCACTTCATCACGAAGCCCTTCTGCCTGCTTTCTTGCCGCTTCCATCTGTTCCAGGGCAGCAGCCTTAGCCTGTTTTGCACGAACTCTGGCTTCAATTTCCTTAACCATAGCCTGTGCCTTTAACGCATCAGCTCTGGCTTTCATGAGTTCCACCTTGAGCTCTGCCTGCTCTTTCAGCAGTCTGGCTTTAATAACTGCATCGCGGGAAAGTTCCTTCGCTTTGATTCTGGCTGCAATCTTAACATCCCGGGAGACCTGATTTACAGTTTCTTCCGTTACTTCTCTGGCCGCCATAGCGGTATATTTTGCCGAATCCATCTGTTCATCTGTCACACCGGCACGGCGCAGTGTTTCTTCTGCCTTGTCTGCCACATCACTGACAGCATCTTCCAGATTATCCGTCAATGTATTGAATAATCTATGAGCCTTTACCGGATAAAATTTCTTGATATTTCTCTTGAGTTCCTGTGTAAAATCCGCTTTTTCATCGCCCAGCGGGATATCCTTACCAGGATTATTCTCCAACGCTTCAGAAGAAGCTTTTCCTTCTGCCTTTTCCATTTCAAAAATATCAATATACGGCTTAATATTATCCGGCTGACCATCCTTGATCCAGCGCTGAGCCGCCTTACCGATACCAAAGGTAACCGATACCGCAATCGGCATCTGCATAAACGGCAGAGGGATCAGCGTTGCTGCCAGGTTTCCAAGAACTGTGCCGCCCAGAGACCCCATAAATGCCAGCACGGACTTATGAGTTACGGTTTCTCCATAAATACTGCCAATGCGGCTGATCATATACACTTCATTGGCTATCAGCGCTGCCGTCCCCAGAACCGGAGTCAGTACAATCACCCCTGCTCTGGCTGCACCCCAGCGAATAAGCTCATCCGCCTGCTTATCCCGGTCATCAACCACTTCTACTTCCACTTCAGCCACCGGGCTTTCTACCGATACTACCGTGTGTTTTGGATTTGCTGTCTCTTCAGACGATGTTTTCGTCTGTGGCTCCGGAGGGCATTCCTGAGTATTCCCCGCATCAGCAGCTGGCGCCTCAGAAGCAGTGTCTGCCGCAGGTTTCACTTCCAGTGGAAGGCCTGCCGGTTCCTTCACCACAGCCTCTGCTTTTGGTCTGACTACTGGAGATTTTTCTTCCGGCACCTGTACTTTTTTATTCTCTTCCATAGTGAACCCCTCCCTGGTAATTATTACTGATATCTATTATTTTTTATATTATACCACACAGATAAATAAACTTATTCGATTCTGCGCGCCTTCTGCCATGGATTATCTGCCACTACCAGTCAGTTAATCCGCCATCAACCATGACTACACTGCCTGTCATAAAGGAAGCTCGGTCTGACAAAAGGAAAGAAATAACCTCTCCCACTTCTTCCGGCCGGCCTATACGCATCAAAGGATACAATTCTGCGGTTTCCTTTTCACTTCCCCCATAGGCAGCAAACTGCCGTTTCAACAAAGGAGTCTTTATATCCCCAGGACAAACCACATTGATCCGCACTTTCTCTACAGCGAGTTCCAACGCAGCGGATCTGGCAAATGCGGTAACCGCTCCTTTCGTTGCACTGTAAAGTCCTCCCTGTATGTTTCCCTGCACAGCTGCATCCGATGAAACAACCACTATACTTCCCCTGCCGTATTTTCTGAACACAGGGATAACGGCTCTCACAGAGGCAATAACGCCAAAGACATTTACCCGGAACAGATTCTCCATGTCCTCATCCCGAATATTTTCAACCAGACCTTCTGCGTATTGTCCAGCTGCAGCCACCAGACCTTCTATCCGCCCCATAGCTTCTGCTTCTTTTACCGCCCGATTGATATCCTTCGTGCTGGTGACATCGCAGGGAATATACCGGCTTCCCTGAACCTTTCGTTCTGCCTCCCGACCCCGCTCCGGATTCCTCCCAAGCAGAACCGGTGTGTACCCATCTCTGGATACACATGCGGCTGCTGCCAGCCCAATCCCGGAAGTTCCGCCGGTGATAAGTACCAGTCGTTTCGTTTTCTCATTCATTAGTTATTTTCCTGTAAGTGATGATAAATATACAAATTCAATACCTTCTGCCTTCAGCTTAGGCACCATCTTCTTAAATGCAGCGGCCGTATTAGGGCGGCAATGTCCGATAATAATAGCACTCCCGTTTTTCCTTGCCCTTTCGGCTCCCTGCTGTATCATTCGGCATATAGCATCTACATCGGCTGAGTTATCTACAAAAAGATTATTCCGGGCATAAGGAACATGATAAAGTGCTGCGGCCTTATCCGCCTCAGTATAGGTATTAGTGGCACTGTCGAAGAAAAACATGTTTCTGGACGCCAGCTCACTCATCACAATCTTCATAACCCGCTTATCTGTAGTAGCCTTTGACCCCTGATGATTATTCATTCCCGATGCCTGAGGGATCTGCTGTATGGACTGACGGATCAGGCTGCGAATCTGTTCATCTGACATGGAATCCTTAATTACAATCTTTTCCATTCCCTTACCAGAAACGCTTTCCATTGGCTGGTGGATAATCACCGGCATCCCCTTCGATTTCCATTCTGCAGCTGCTTCTGATGTATGCGGCTCGTTAGGCATAACCGCCAGTGTAAGCGGAATCCCCAGTCCTTCATATACTCGCTGGCTGTTGAGATCTCTGCCTGCATCATCAATGCATACCGCCAGGCGAACCTTTCCATCAGCGGGAAGATTCACTCTGTTCTGTGTCTTTTTTTCATCCGGCGTTACAGCTTTAGCCGATGACGAACCTGAACTCGGTGATTTTTTCTCAGAGAAGGCATTTCCTGTGGTTTTCCTGACCTGCTTTTCCGCCGCTTTTACCGTCTGGCTTGTGAATTCTCTGACCTTTTCTTCCAGACTGGTCTTATTCGTATCCGTATCCTTATGTTCTGAATCCACATCTGCCTGACTATCCTGTGCCTTTGGCTCTCCATGCTGCGGAATATCCGGGGCATTTGGAACACTCTGTATCTCTATCCCTTTTTCTTCTGAATCCGGTGCAGCTTCTCTGTCATCCGGTGAAGGGAAATAGCAGGCTGCCGTCAATGCAGCCCCCGCTAAAAGAATCCCCCAGAAGAATTTATGGAATCCTGTTTTTCTGCTGTTTCTTCGTTTTCTGGTTGGCATATCTGCACCTCCACTAAAAACATTATAACAAACCAGGTAAACTTCCAGCAGATTTTACCAATAAAAAAGGCTATGAAAAATCATAGCCTTTTCATTTTCTCTGTATGTCAGATTATCTGGATGCCAGGTATTCTTTAAGGGCTTCAGCCAGTCTTCTGATGCCTTCTTCTGTTACATCGTCTTCGGTGTAGGAGTAGTTCAGGCGGAAGAAATTTCTCTTTCCGCTTACTGGGAAGAATGCATCCCCTGGTACATAAGCAACCTTCTTTTCAATTGCATACTTGAACAGGTCACGGGAATCACAGCCTTCCGGAAGTTCTACCCACAGAAACAGCCCGCCATGTGGATAAGTGTGCTTAACTTCTGCCGGGAAATACTTATCTATGGCATTGCACATTACATCACGACGATGTGCGTAAAGTCTGCAGTTATCCTGTACATGGCCTTCAAAATCATAGTTGGTCATATACATTGCCACTTCGCGCTGTGTCACAGACGGTGTTGCCAGGTCAGTGGAGCCCTTTACACGGTCCAGCTGCTTCATGATATCGTCTCTGGCTACCAGCCATGCCAGACGCATGCCCGGGCAAAGTGTCTTGGAGAAAGTGCCGGAGTAAATAACCAGATGCTTCGGATCCATGGAGATAAGTGGCGCGATTTCTTCACCTTCAAAGCGAAGATCCCCATACGGATTATCTTCAAATACCGGGATATCGTAACGAGTTACTACGTCCATGAATTTTTTACGTCTTTCAAGAGACATGCAGATTCCGGTTGGATTCTGATAATTCGGAATCAGGTAAATGAACTTTACTTTTGGTTCCTTCTGAAGAATCTTTTCCAATTCTTCCGGAATCATTCCCTGGTCATCGGTCGGTACTTCAATAAATCTTGGTCTGTTCAATGCAAAAGCATCAATAGCTCCCATATAGGATGGACTTTCAATAAGAACTACATCATCCTTGTCCAGGAAGATACGTCCTGTCATATCCAGCCCCTGCTGAGAACCGGTAACCACAATAATGTTCTTTGGGTCTACAGCTTCCATACCCATAGGTACATACATTCTGTTCATACGGTCAGCAATGGCTTTACGCAGTCCCATATATCCCAGGGAAGGACCATACTGCATAGCACCTGCACCATCTTGTTCTCTTACCTTAACTGCTACTTCTGTCAGTTCCTTAAGTGGAAAGGTCTGTGGAGCCGGAAGTCCGCCTGCAAAGGAAATAATGTCTGGCTGCGCGATAATTGCGAGTAATGGACCGATATCAGACGGCTTTAAAGATAACATGGTGTTAGAAAAACGAACTGCCATAATACATCTCTCCTTTACAATAATATATACAGCAAATATGTGGAAAAAACATCACTGTCTGCCAGCGATCATATACCAACTTCTGCGCACTTCCTACCGGAGTCGCTTACAGATGCCCCAATTTTTACATATTGCAAACGGTTCAGACTCTGCCGGCTATAACTCTGATTATTTAATGATACACATAAAAGTTGATTTCACATATTTTAATTCTTATTCTTAAATATGTCAATGTTTGAAAATATTATATTTCCATTTTTATGATTCAAAAAATGATAATGTCCTAATAGACCACAAATGAAAATGTCCCAGTATGTTATTATCCATCTTTCCGTTCTAAGGCGATATATATCCTGTTGGCCTCATCATTCTTCCGGAAGAAATTAAAAGACAGGAAGCCATATCCGCCCATTCAGGCCCATATAGCTTCCTGTCCTCTTATTTATTCAGCAGTTTTTCTGCCATTTCTACATCCCGTTGAATCTGCGTTGTCAGTGCCTCCACAGAAGGAAATTTGATTTCTCCCCGTATACGTTCTACAAAGGAAAGCATAACCTCTTTTTCATAAATTTCCTGATGGAAATCCAGTATAAAGGTTTCAATAGTCCTCGCCTGGTTACCAAAAGTCGGATTAGTCCCTATATTGGTAATAGAGGCATGGGTCACGCCTTTTATAAGGATTCTGGACGCATATACCCCATCAGATGGAATCACGCAGTTCCCATCCGTCTCCAGATTGACCGTAGGCACACCAGTAACATCGTGACCGCGTCGAAATCCATGAGCCACTGTACCTGTTATGGTGTATTCTTCCCCAAGAAGCTGATTAGCCACCCCGATACGTCCCTGTCCAATCAGTTTCCTTATCACTGTACTGGAAACTTCCCGGCCTCCAAGAAGCGGACTTGTCGTCAGCGGTACAATCTTCACTTTGATTCCCCTGCCGGAGAAAAAGGCAGAAAGCATGGAAGTACTTCCTGCTGCATGTCTTCCAAAAGTAAAATTGCTTCCGCAGACAATACCATACAACCCGGATATGCCGGCCAGTGATTGCATAAAATCCTCCGCCGTTTCTGAAAGCACTTCCACGGTAGGATGTATAAACACCACTGTATCAACCCCCATTTTTTCCAGCTTTCTGATTTTTTCCTGACGTGTTTCCAGAAGCTGTACAGGGTGTTCCGGCCGAAGAACAGCCCGGGGCGGTATATCAAAAGTTATGACACACATGCGGGCATTCCCCTCATGTGCCAGTTGCAGCGCCTGCTGAATAACTGTCTGATGGCCTATGTGCAGACCATCAAAAAAGCCAAGAGCCAGCACTACAGGCCCCATGCTCATTATGCTCTGCACTGAGGAATATACGGATATCATAAATCACCAAATACTTTCCGTGGATGTAAAATTCCGTGTTTAATCTCCCCTATTCCCAGAAATCTGTTTTTTCCATATACCGCGGCCACCAGTATATCTTCTCTGTGCACGCGGAGCCGTTTACCGGTAAGGAAACCATCACTCATGTCCTCATCCAGGGTAATATCCTTCATTTCCCGGAACAGCGGACGTATATCCGCCATTATGGCACTTGCAGGGGATGCTTCTATTTCTTCCAGTGTTCTGGCCTCTTCCACAGTAAATGGTCCCATTTCCGTCCTCAGCAGGAACGACATGGACAGCGGACACCCTGCCGCTTTTCCAATATCGCGCCCCAGCGCCCGTATATAGGTGCCGGACGAGCAGATTACCTTCATCCGCACATACGGAGGACAGACTTCCAGCAGTTCAATGGAGTAAATGTGAATCGGTCGTGCAGGGAGCTCCACCTTCTCCCCGTTTCTGGCCAGATCATATGCTCTTTTACCTTTCACCTTGATGGCGGAGAAGGCTGACGGAACCTGCTGAATATCCCCCTCAAACCGGGCACATGCCTCTCTCCATACCTTTTCATCGGCAATGGGGCGGCCTTCTTCCACAATGCTTCCCATAACATCTTCCGTATCTGTGGCAAATCCCATAATGAATTCTGCCACATAGGTTTTTTTATGTATTGGTGCATATTCAATCAGCCGGGTAGCCTTCCCCATAAAAACAGGAAGCACTCCTGCCGCCATTGGGTCAAGAGTGCCTCCATGACCGATTTTCTTCTGATGATAAATCCGGCGAAGCAGGGAAATCACATCAAAGGATGTCATTCCCGCCGGCTTTAAAACATTAAGAATACCGTCCATTACAAAATCTTCTCCGCTTCTTTTACTAACTCAGCCTCAGCTTCCTCCATAGGGAGACTGATGGTACAGCCTGCGGCACGTACGTGACCGCCGCCGCCAAAATGGGCTGCCAGCTGGGAAACGTCTGCATATTCTCTGGAGCGGAGGGAAACACGGGTCACATTTTCTTCCTGATACTTCAGAAGAAAGGCGATTTCCACACCGGCTACTTTCCGCGGGATGCTGACATAGTAGTCGGAATTGATTCCATCCATCTCCATAGACTGCTTATCCATATAAGCGATACCTATTTTGCCGTCTGCGGCAAAGTGAAGCGTATCCAGTACTCTCTTATAGGTTTTCATGCTTTCTGCGGTGGTCACATCCAGATGATTGGATATAAACGCGGGATCCGCCCCCATCTCCACCAGTTTGCTGGCCATCAGCAGCGTATGGGAGCTGGTACAGCTGAATTTAAAGAATCCGCTGTCAGTCCCTAGCGCCAGGTACAACGCGTTACAGGTATCCCGGCTCAGCTTAAGTCCATGGTCAAAAAACATTTCTGCCAGCAGTTCTGCCGTAGCCGCGTAGTTTTCCCGAAGATACAGATAATCCGTATATCCCTCATTGGAAACATGATGATCTATGCAGAGACTTTCCACATTTTCCGGAATATGGATTTCCCCTGCCCTCTCCCGGTTTGCCAAATCGGTAAACACGACAGCATCATATGTCCTGCCTTCCGGGATATCCCGGTTAATGAGCCGGGTGGTCTCTATGAAATTAAAGCGGTCCGGAAGTTCATCGTTGATAACCATATCCGCTTCTTTTCCCATGGATTCCAGCGCATTATGCAAAGCACATATAGAGCCAATATCATCGCCATCCGGGCGGATATGTCCTACCAGCAGAAACCGGGTATGCTTTTCCAGAAACTGAAAAGCTTCCTCCTTACTGATTTTCTGTGCCATGTTTTTTCGCCTCGTCATCCTTATGGATTTTCTTTATCAGCCCTTCAATGTGCATACCATAGTCCAAAGACGTATCCACATCAAAATCAATGGTCGGTGTGTAATAGATTTTCAGACGCTTCCCCAGTTCTCTGCGGATAAAGCCTCTGGCATTATTCAGTGCTTCCAGAGATTCAGCCTTTTCCCGGTCGCTGCCGAAAAGGCTGACATACACAGTAGCTTCCCGAAGATCACCGGTAAGATGAACGCCGGTCACTGTTACAAAACCAAGCCGCGGGTCTTTAATTTCCTTAAGCAGCATAGAACTTACTTCCTGCTTAATAAATTCCTGAATCTTGCGTACTCTCAGTTCTGACATAAAATCACCTTATTTCAGTTCATCGGCTGTCTTAGCCGTTTCTTCCAGTTTGAACGATTCTATCTGATCCCCTTCCTTGATATCGCGATAATCTTCAAGGGAAAGGCCGCATTCAAATCCTTCTGTAACTTCCTTCACATCATCCTTGAATCGACGGAGAGATCCAATCTTGCCTTCATGAACTACGATGCCATCACGGATAAGACGGATCTGGCAGTTATTGGTTACCTTGCCTTCCGTTACATATACTCCGGCTACAATAATCTTCGGTGTATGGATAACCTGTCTGATTTCGCCGCGGCCCAGAATAACTTCTCTGATCTTCGGCGCCAGCATACCGGCCATAGCATCCTTCACATCATCGATAGCATCATAAATTACGCGATAGAGACGGATATCTACCTTGTTCTGTTCTGCCAGCTTACGCGCGTTGGCATCCGGACGGACATTAAAGCCGATAATCAATGCGTTGGAAGCTTCTGCCAGCATAACATCGGATTCGGTAATGGCACCAACTGCCGCATGAACAATGGAGATACGGACTTCTTCACTCTTAATACCCATAAGAGACTGAGACAGTGCTTCTACAGAACCCTGGACATCGGCCTTGATAATGACATCCAGTTCCTTCATTTCGCCTTCCTTAATCTTTTCAAAGATATTGTCCAGCGTTACCTTCTGTACCTTAGCCTGTGCTTCTTCCTTCGCACGGGTTGCACGGAGTTCGGCGATTTCTCTTGCCTTCTTTTCATCCATTACATAGAAATGATCCCCTGCTTCCGGCACAGAATCCATCCCCAGAATTTCTACCGGCATAGATGGTTCCGCATTCTTCATACGGCGTCCCTTTTCATTGGTCATGGCACGAACACGGCCCCAGCACTTCCCTGCCAGAATACCGTCACCTACGTGAAGTGTACCATTGTTTACCAGGACATTCATGACCGGACCTCTGCCCTTATCCAGCTGAGCTTCGATAACTACGCCGTAGGCTTCACGGTTCGGGTTGGCTTTCAGTTCTTCCATTTCTGCTACCAGCAGGATGTTTTCCAGCAGGTCATCGAGCCCGATTCTCTTCTTAGCGGAAATCGGAACCATAATGACATCGCCGCCCCAGTCTTCGGCAATAAGGCCTTCGCGGGACAGTTCTTCCTTAATGTGTTCCGGGTTGGCGCCTGGCTTATCAATCTTGTTAATAGCTACCATAATCGGAACCTTTGCCGCCTTCGCATGGTGGATAGCTTCCACAGTCTGCGGCATAACGCCATCATCAGCCGCTACAATGATGACCGCGATATCGGTAACCTGCGCACCGCGGGTTCGCATAGCGGTAAACGCTTCGTGGCCCGGGGTATCCAGGAAGGTAATCTTCTGGTTCTTATAGCGAATCTGATAAGCACCGATTCTCTGAGTAATGCCGCCTGCTTCATGAAGGGCTACATCGGTAGAACGCAGTGCATCCAGCAGTGTGGTCTTACCATGGTCTACATGGCCCATGATGGTAACTACCGGCGGACGCAGCTTAAGGAATCTCGGATCATCCGGTTCCGGAGTGTATTCGGTAAGATCTTTTTCCTCTTCCGGTTCCAAAAGGGTAACACCAAATTCATCAGCCAGAATTTCCACAGTATCTCTGTCCAGGTTCTGGTTGATTGTGGCCATAACGCCATCCGCCATAAGGTGCTTGATGACTTCGCTTACTTCACGCTTCAGCAGATCCGCAAATTCCTTGACAGTAACTGTCATAGGAACTCTGACTTCGGTCGGATAAACTACCGGCTTCTTTTCCTGCGGATGTTTCTTCTTATGCTGCTTCAGGGAACGGGCCATGAGAGATCCGCCTTCACGTTCTCTGCGGCTCTTTTCATAATCTTTCTTTGTTTTCTTACGAGGCGTTCTGAAACGCTTCTGCTGTTCCGGCTGTTCCGGAATAGCCATTTCCACCGGGGCCGGAGAACGCTTTCTCATCGTGCCATTTCGATTACCGCCGCGCTGGTCTCTGTCCTGACGGCCTTCGCCGCGGTATTTTCTGTCGCTGCTGCGGTTTCCATTTCTATGATCATGGGAATCGTTGTGGAAATCAGAATTTCTGCGTTCCCGGTTATCATGGTTTCTGTCTCCGGATCTGTGACTGAATCGGTTGTTGTCACGATCTTTATAGCTGCGATGTTCCGAACTGGTTCTTCGTTCTTCCCCTCTATGAGAAGAAACATGTCTGTCTTCTGTCTTCACTGTATCTCTGTTGCTCTCTTTCTTTACTTCTTGCGGCTGTTCTACCTTGTAGGAAGAGTAGGAACTGTGATGAGATTCATCTGCCTTTCTCCCTGCCGGTCTTCCCTGTCGGTCAAAACGAACGGTCCGGATGGTTCGATGGGTATTTTTTCTCGGTTCTTTCCCACTGAATGCCTTTTCCAGAAGGTCTTTTTCCTTCTCACCAACGCTGTTGAAGTTGGTTTTTACATTAACATTGTTTTTCTGAAGTGTCCTAATGACCTCTTCATTCGTTTTCCCAAACATTTTTGCCAACTCATATACTCTATATTTCTGCATAGATTTCCTCCATCCTATGAGACTACTCCAGTTTGGTCAGCATCGCTCTGGCAAATCCCCGGTCGGTGATCAGTACAGCTGTACGAACGCCTTTGCCCAATGCCTGTCCTAACATTTCTTTCGTTCCAAATATACGATATGGAAGATGATGTCTTTCTGCAGCCAGCACATAATCTTTTTTCGTCTGTTCTGAACTGTCAGCGGCCAGAATCAGAAGATACCCCTTTCCCTTTCTGATTCCCTTTTCCACCTGTTCATTACCTGACAGTACTTTTCCTGCTTTCATGCAGAGCCCAATCAATCCATATATCCTGTTATTCATTTTCTATAGAAACTCTTATCTGTTCATACACATCTCTGGATACCGGACGCTTCAGCGATCTTTCCAGTCCATGAGACTTATAGGCCTTTTCAAAACATTCCAGGTTATCACAGATATATACTCCGCGCCCTGATTTCTTTCCTGTTCTGTCCAGCTCAATCATACCGGAGGGAAGTGCTACGATACGGATCAGTTCCTTTTTTGTTTTAGATTCACCGCATCCCACACATCTTCTCATCGGAATCTTCTTTGTCTTCATTATTCGTTATCCTCTATATTGCCTTCTGCTTCAATATCCCCCAGGATATCGTCTGTATCATCAAAAGCACCTTCCGATATCAGAACACCTTCCTGAACCGCCTGGGATTCACTCTTAATATCAATCTTCCATCCGGTCAGCTTAGCCGCCAGACGCGCATTCTGTCCGGACTTGCCAATAGCCAGAGACAGCTGATAATCCGGAACAATGACATAAGAGGACTTATCATCTTCCCATACGGAAACGGAGATGACCTTGGCCGGTGAAAGCGCATTGGCTATGTACACAGCCGGATCCTCATCCCATCTTACGATATCAATCTTTTCATCATGCAGTTCATTGACGATATCCTGTACACGCTGACCCTTAGGTCCTACGCATGCACCTACCGGATCAATGGTTGGGTCCATGGCATATACAGCAATCTTAGAACGGGAACCAGCTTCCCGGACAACGGACTTGATTTCCACAGTTCCGCTGTAAATTTCAGGTACTTCCAGTTCAAACAGACGCTTCAGCAGACCAGGATGGGTGCGGGAAAGGATGATTTCCGGTCCCTTGGTTGTCTTACGTACTTCCAGTACGTAGCACTTAATCTTCTGATTCGGTTCAAAGGTTTCACCGGCGATCTGTTCATTATAAGGAAGAATCCCTTCTACACGTCCAAGATCCACAAATATGGTTCTGGATTCGCTGGATTTTACAGTTCCTGTGATGATATCCCCTTCACGACCGGAAAATTCCGCATAGATGGATCCTCGTTCCGCTTCACGCAGTTTCTGAATCATCACCTGCTTAGCTGTCTGTGCAGCTGTGCGACCAAAATCCTTCGGTGTCACATCAATACGGATATAGTCGCCTTCCTCGTAAGCCGGATTCAGCAGTTTGGCATCCTTTACAGTAATCTTGTTGATGCCTTCTTCATCGTCCGGATCAATTTCCGATACCACTACCTTATCGGCGTAAATATGATATTTACCTGTGGTGTGATCCATATCAATAGATGCCTTTACCGCATTGCCGTGTTCCTTCTTATAGGCAGTAAGCAGCACCATTTCCAGTGCTTCAAATACTACGGATTCCGGAACCTTTTTAATCTTTACCAGCGCATGAACCGCATCCATTAATTCTTCATTGATTTTTTCCTGTGCCACGATTTTTATTCCTCCGAATTAAAATGAAAAATGCAATCTCATCTGAGACATTTTATCCTTATCAATAATCAGTTCTTCTGTGTCGTTATAGGTAAGACGAATCTTTCCATCTTCTGTCAGTCCATCCAGACGGGCTGTAAAATTTTTAAGTTCTTTGCGTCCGTTCAGAGGGGCATACAGTTTAACGTCCACATCGCTTCCTGCAAAACGCCTGAAATCCTTATCCTTTTTCAGGATACGATCAATTCCCGGGGAAGATACTTCCAGCAGATAATTACCGGAAATCAGATCTTTTTCATCCAGCAGAGCCCCGGCCTCTTCGCTGATATGCTGACAGTCATTTAAATCTACACCGCCCTCTTTGTCAATGAAGATGCGGAGAATCCAATCCCGCTCTCTCTCATATTCAACATCTACCAGTTCGATACCTTCTTTTTCCAGGCATGGTTCTAATAATGTTTCTACCGCCTTTTCAATTTCTTTTCTTCCCATAGCCGCTCCTATTGCTCCGTCTCCTTATCCCACGTAAACTTTTCATGTTAAATATAAGAAAAAGTGAGCTGAAAGCTCACTCTACCTGAAAACATATATGACGGATAAATACTTACCTTTGTCAGTATATCATAGAACAGGGATAATTACAAAGAAAATGAGCGTTTCCTGCTGGTTTTCATCAACGTTCCAATGGACCTGTCCCCAGTTTGTCCAGATTCTTTTTCAGATGGAGACGTATTTTTTTCTCCAGCTCCTCCACTGTGCGGGCATCATACTCATGAACAATGCCCGGAATCCCCCGGTCACGAAGTTCTCCATAATATTCATCACGGTACATATTATAGAAAAAGAGAATCCCTGTATTCTTTTCCCTGTTTTCATACTCTGCGATGATATAGGACCCATTGAGTCCCAGCAGAGGTCTGTCAGGGGATATCAGCAGCCGGTATCCATCATAGGAAGGCGGAAGTACCTCTGCGTAATCCCACTGGGTAAAAGCCCTGCCCTTTACCAGTACAGACACCCTGTCCCTTTGCAGGAACTCGCGGGTGATGGCGGTGGGAAGCAGACGTTCCACGTCGCGCCGGAATCCATCGAAGTCCCCATGAATCAGTTCAATTTCAGTGATTGTATACATTCTGAGATAAAACTTGACCATATAATCCATGGTTTCTTCATCAAAAAGCACCCTGGCCTCCCAGCCGGTTTCTTCATCCTCATACCCAAACGCATAGTAAATACGTCCCTCCTGCCGGTCAATCCGTTTTCTGTGAAATGTCCCTATCGTTTCAGGCAGTCCGGATAAATCCCAGTCGAGAAAGGCCTGTCGCCTTTCTTTCTGTTTCTCTGTAAGCTCTGCCAATTCCTTCACCCCACTTTCGTGTTCTTATCTGTATGCCCCGCCTGTGCGACGGATGCCTGCTGTGCCTTTAGCTTCTGGATTTCATGTTTTTCCTTCAGTTCTTCTTTAATGCGTATGACCTGTGTCACAAATCCCTGGGTTTCAGGGAACGGAATGGCATCTATATCATTAAAATCATCCGGCCAGTTCTTTTCCCGTATCCAGGTATCCACATTGCCACGGCCGGCATTGTAGGCTGCCAGCGCCAGCTCCAGATTGCCATGATATTTATTAATCAGATATCGAAGATACCACGCCCCCAGTGGAATATTGATAGCCGGATCTTTCAGATCCCCGTAAGGGTTTCCGCTCTCCTGGGCAATCCACCGGGCCGTTGTGGGGACCAGCTGCATCGCTCCTACCGCCCCCACATGGGAGACTGCCTTTTCATCATATTTGCTTTCCACTTCAATGACTGCCTGCAGAAGTTCCGGCTGAAGTTTATACCGTTCCGCGTTAATCAGAATAAGCTGTGCCACCTGTGCGCTGGGATGATAATCTGATGCCCGCAGCAGGATAAAACATACCAGACACAGGGCCGCCAGAAAAACCGTAAATATCTTCTTACTTCTGCTTTTTCTCCGCGGCACGTGCCGGTTATGCCTTCTGTATTGATTTGCCCGTCTGTTCCTTATTTCTGCCATGTAAACTCCGAAATTTTACTCAGTTCCTGAAGTACCTGCCTTCTGGTATTTTCCTCTGACCCCTCGTTATTTATGATTACGTCCGCGTAACTCAGCTTTTCTTCCACAGGTATCTGATTCTGCATTATCGCCATAACCTGGCTGCGCTTGAGACCATCCCGTTTCATAACTCTGGAAATCTGTACTTCCATGGATACATAGACCACCCATACGGAATCCACCCGGGATTGCCACCCCGCCTCTATCAGTAACGGCATATCCAGGACAGCCATTTTTTCTCCGGCGTCCTTACAAGCCTTAAGGCGGCTTTCCACCAGATGCCAGATAGCCGGATGCATAATCTGATTCAGACGGCTGAGCTTTGCCTTATCCTGAAACACTATCTGCCCCAGCTGCCGGCGTTTAAGGGTCCCCTCTTCAGAGAGGATTTCCTTCCCAAACGCATCTGCCAGTATGGAAAGTACCGGACTCCCCGGATTCACTGCCTCCCGGGCCAGCTTATCCCCATCAATCACAGGAATATGCCATTCTCTGAACCATGAGGCGATGGTACTCTTCCCGCTGCCGATTCCGCCTGTCAGTCCGATAATAAACATAGCATCCGTCCTTACTTTGTCTCGGCCCAGTTAGTGCCTGTATGTACATCAGCAACCAGGGGAACACGCAGTTTAACCGCCTGTTCCATGGTTGCCTTCAGTAGTTTCTCCAGCATTTCCTTTTCGGAATTAACTGCCTCTACAATCAGTTCATCGTGTACCTGTAACAGAATCCGGCTCCTGCATCCCATAGCCTGCATCTTTTTATATACATTACGCATGGCTATCTTCATAATATCCGCTGCCGTCCCCTGAATCGGAGTATTCATCGCCGTTCTTTCGGCAAAGGAGCGCCGGTTGAAATTCTTAGAATGAATATCCGGTAATTCCCTGTATCTGCCAAACATGGTCACCGCCCGGCCCGTGTTACGCGCCTGCTCAATCATGGTCTGCATATATTCATGGATATGCGGATATCTTTCAAAATAGGATTTCATATACCTGGCAGCTGCTTCACGGCTGATATTGAGCTGTCGTGCCAGTCCATAGTCACTGATACCGTAAATGATACCAAAATTTACTGCCTTGGCATGCGATCTCTGTTCCGGAGTTACCTCTTCAAAAGGAATCCCCATGATTTCCGCAGCCGTACGCCGGTGAATATCTTCCTTATTATTAAATGCCGCAATCAGTCCCGGATCTCCGGACATGTGCGCCAGTACGCGAAGCTCTACCTGAGAATAATCGGATGAGATAAAACAGTCATATCCTTCTCCCGGAACAAACAGGGAGCGGATTTTCCTCCCCTCTTCTGTACGTACCGGTATATTCTGCAGATTTGGATTTGAGCTGGAAAGCCGCCCGGTAGCCGTAACCGTCTGGTTAAACGAGGTATGGATACGTCCCGTTTCCGGTCGGATCAGTTCCGGCAGCGCCAGCAGGTATGTGGATATAAGCTTGGACAACGTACGGTATTCCAGGATTTTCTTTACAAAAGGATAAGTTTCCGCCAGCTTATCCAGTACAGACGCGGCGGTAGAGTACCCCGTCTTAGTCTTTTTCCCTGCCGGCATATGCATCTTATCAAAAAGTATATACGAGAGCTGCCGGGGAGAATTCACATTAAAAGATTCTCCCGCTTCGGTATAGATTTCCCGAAGGATATGCCTTTCTCTCTGCTGCATATCTTCCAGAACTTCTTTCCATCGTTTCTGATCAGTAGCAATCCCCGCCTTTTCCATAGCGGCCAGAACTTCCACCAGCGGAAGCTCAATATTCCTGTACAGTGCGTCTACTCCGTTCTTTTCCATTTCCGGCACAAGATGCGCATATACAGAGAGCAGGAATGTCCCGGTAACCGCGCCGCTTTCCTCCGGCGTTTCCATCTGTTCCGGATATACCGGATCAATACCGCAGAATTCCGCCAGGTAACTGAGCGGATAATCCGTGCGTCCCGGGTTCAGGACATAAGCAGAAAGGGAAATATCTTCCAGCGCAAGTCCATGCAGAGGGAAATCCGATTCCCACAGTTTCTTGCTGTCCGTCACCACCACATGAGCCGCTTTTGACAGGACTTTCTGTACCTGCGGAAACTGTTCCTTTTCCGCTCTCCATACATGGTCATGAGAAACAATCATGACAAAAGGAGCCTGCAGAAAAGGGGCCGTACCGGTGAAGGGAATGACCAGTGCCAGTGTCTCCCCTTCCACGGAGATATCTTCACTCCATAGCTCCGCTTCTTTAATCTGTGTGGCTATCAGCTCTTTCTTTTCTCTGGCCAGCGCCTCAAATCGTGGCAGCCGGCTGAATTCACTGACCATGGTATCCATGCCCAGACGTCGAAACAGAGCGTTCATTTCATCCAGGTGCACAGGCTGTTTCATCTCATCCAGAGTGGATTCCAGCGGAATATCCCGGCGGATGGTTGCCAGGTCATATGACAGATAAGCGGCTTCCTTATCTGCTTCCAGCTTCTTATGGAGCGCTCCTTTGATTTCATCCAGATGGTCATAAATCCCGTCCAGTGTCTTATACCGGGTGATCAGCTTGAGCGCTGTTTTTTCGCCTACGCCCCGCACCCCGGGGATATTGTCCGAAGCATCGCCCATGAGGGCCTTCATGTCAATAACCTGCGAAGGAGTAATCTGATATTTTTCCATTACCGCCTCAGGCGTCATAGCATCCATCTGAGAAATGCCTTTCCGGGTAAGAAGCACGGTGACATGCTCATCAGAAAGCTGGAGAGCATCTCTGTCCCCGGTGACAATATAAACCGGAAGGCTGTCCTCATACCGTCTGGACAGTGTCCCAAGGACATCATCCCCTTCATATCCTTCCGGCTCATATACAGCAACCCCCATGACCCGCAGTACTTCCTTAATCAGCGCAAACTGAGGTACCAGTTCGTCAGGTGCCGGCTTTCTCGTAGCCTTATACCCACTGTACATCTTTGTGCGGAACGTTTCTCTGCTCTTATCAAAAGATACAGCCATGTATTCCGGATCCAGTGTACGGTAAATGCTGAGAAGCATCCGCAGAAAACCAAATACCGCATTGGTGTAAACGCCATTTTTAGACAGCGGCGGAAGCGCATAAAATGCCCGGTAAAGGAGGCTGCTCCCATCAATGATTACTAATTTATTTTCCATAACCTTCTCCTGTTAATTTCTGTTCCCTGTTATTTTTTCTGACTGTCTGCCCAGCGAATAAAGCGGCTGAAGTCTTCTTTTCTTCCCGATAGAAACAGTACATCCCCCTGTTGAAACGTCATATCCGGACGGATTCGTTCTATGAGTTTTCCGTTCTGAACTACTGCAATAATATTCAGATCAAATGACCTGCGAAGGCTTGCCTCCAGCACAGTCTTTCCTGCCAGCACATCCGGAATCTGAGCCTTAAATATACTGAGCACTTCATTAAGCTGTACAAAGTCCAGAATAAGGTTGGATTTAAACCGGCTGGCCAGTCTTACCGCCATATCCCTTTCCGGATAGATAACCTCCGCCCCCAGTTTCTCCAGAATTTCCCCGTGTTCTGTAGAGCTGGCTCGTGAAATAATTTTCTTTACCCCCATATTTCCCAGATTAAGCGTAGCCAGTATCGAGTCCGTCATATCTTCCAGACAGACAATAACCACATCACAGTTTTTAAATCCGGCATCCTTAAGTGCTGTTTTGCTGTAGTCCCGGATAATCTGTGCATTTTCCGTAATATTGCGCAGCTCCTTTATATCTGCTGATGTCTTCCCTGCAACCAGCAAGTCCACTCCTGACTCTGCCAGTTCTTCCACCAGCGTATATCCAAAGCGATCTGTTCCAAGAATACCATACGAGACATTCTGCTTTGCCGCACTATGAAAGTTAAACATAATTCAATTCCTCCCGGTATAGGTTGCCTATTACCCAATGGAAATATAATCAGCCGGATATCTGGCCTTTGCATCATCCTCATAATACCAGAGTGTGGCTACGGTCAGAGGCCCCAGCCTGCCAATATACATAACAATGATGGTAAGTAATTTACCAGCCGTATTCAACGATGAGGTAATCCCTGTAGAAAGGCCAACGGTAGCATAGGCACTGGTCATTTCAACCAGCGCATCCAGAAAATGCAGTGAAGGATTAGTATACATCAGCAGGAATGTACTTATGTATACTGTAACCCCTCCCATAAAAAACACCATGGCTGCTTTTTTAAAAGCACCTTCCGGTATAGAATAGTGAAACATTTCCTCCGGTTTATTCGTAACTGCATGGCGAAGCCTGATAACCAGGGTAAAAAAAGTAGTCGTCTTGATACCGCCTCCAGTAGAACCTGGAGCACACCCAATGAACATAAGTGCCATAAGTGTCATCAGCCCAGGCACCGTGAACGAATTAAGCGGTATAGTGGAAAATCCTGCTGTACGGGCCGACATGCTGTAAAAAATGGCCCCGCCCCAGTTAAAGGATTCCGTACACCTGAACAGCAGCGCGCCTCCAAATAGAAGGATTATGGACATAGACAATGAAACGCAGGTATTCAGTGACCATTTTCTGTAATGAAACCCTTCACGGTAAATTTCATTTATCGTACTGAATCCGATACCTCCCAGAAAAATAAGTAGGATTGTTACCAACGTAAGCCATACATTATTGCGATATATATACATACTGCTGCCGGTTCCAAAAATATCAAAACCAGCATTATTGAATGAGGCTATGGAATGAAAACAGCTGATTCCCACCGCTGTCCAGAAATCGTAGGATTTAATAAACACAGTAAACGCAGCGACGGCTCCCAGCAGCTCAATAACCAGAGTGGCCACCAGAAGAGATTTAAGGAATCGGATAATACCGCCCATGGTATTCAGATTGAAACTATCCCGTATAAGGTAGCGACTTTTAAAATTAAGTTTCTGGTTAAAGGCGGCCATAACCCCTGTCCCCACGGCAGCAACCCCCAGCCCGCCAATCTGGATAAGCAGGGCAATTAACGCCTCTCCTATCGGTGAAAAAGTAGAACCGGTATCTGTAACCACCAGGCCGGTAACACAGACTGCACTGGTAGCTGTATATAATGAATCGATAAAAGAAAGGGTGACTCCCGGTCTCAGACAGAATGGAAGACGCAGCAAAACCGCCCCAAGAATAATCACCAGGGCAAATCCTGCAGCTATAGTCCTTGCCGGTGTGATTTCCAGTTTAAATGCATGCATGATTGTACCTCAAAACTACCTGATAATACCTATCCATTATACCATGACCACAGATATCTGAAAGAAAGTCGCAGGGGCAGGATAATTCAGCCAATTAAGTTGTCAGACAATAAAAAAAGCTCTACCATAGATAGAGCTTTTGTCTTTGAATTGGTGCGGTCGGAGAGACTTGAACTCTCACGGACGATGTCCACTACCGCCTGAAGATAGCGCGTCTGCCAATTCCGCCACGACCGCATATTAAGTTGTGTTGCACAATTTCAAAGAAAAGAAATGGTGCGGCTGGTGAGACTTGAACTCACACGATCGAAAGATCACTACCCCCTCAAAGTAGCGCGTCTGCCATTCCGCCACAGCCGCAAAAGTATGGTGCCTCAGAGCGGAATCGAACCGCTGACACAAGGATTTTCAGTCCTTTGCTCTACCAACTGAGCTACCGAGGCAAAAGTGGCGACCCGGATCAGATTTGAACTGACGATCTTCGCCGTGACAGGGCGACATGTTAGACCACTACACCACCGGGCCGTACTTGGTGGGCGATGACAGGTTCGAACTGCCGACATTCTGCTTGTAAGGCAGACGCTCTCCCAGCTGAGCTAATCGCCCATGGTGACCCGTGCGAGATTCGAACTCGCGAACCCGCCGTGAAAGGGCGGTGTCTTAACCACTTGACGAACGGGCCATCGTGGTGATCCAACCTAGACTCGAACTAGGGACACCCTGATTAAAAGTCAGGTGCTCTACCGACTGAGCTATTGGATCATAATTGGCAGGGGTAGTAGGGATCGAACCTACGCATGACGGAGTCAGAGTCCGTTGCCTTACCGCTTGGCGATACCCCTATGGCTCCTGAAGTAGGGCTCGAACCTACGACCGATCGGTTAACAGCCGATTGCTCTACCACTGAGCTATTCAGGAAAATTGGAGCGGAAAACGGGGCTCGAACCCGCGACCCCGACCTTGGCAAGGTCGTGCTCTACCACTGAGCTACTTCCGCATTTCAGCAACGATATCATTATATCACTGCAACGTTGTTTGTCAAGTCCTTGTTTTAAGAAACTTTTCTTTCAACGTTTGACGTTGCAGTCTTTGCATCTCTCGATGCCGCTCAATCGCAACGTCATGTTCAATACTTTACCAGACACGTCATCATATGTCAACAACTTTTTACAGAAATATTTTAAATCCGCATCAGACTCCAGTTTTGTATGTCCATCTTCTTCGATAAAATCTGGTTTTTCACGCTTTATCTTCTTTTCTTATAATTTCTGTTTTTTCATAAAAAGACAGTAAAACCACCGGACAGCATTAAAATCTCTTATACTGTCCAGTGGTTTTATCTGTACTTTATGCGTTGGAAATCCTGTTAACTTTTTTACTTTTTCCAGATTACCGGCCGAAAATCTGCAATCTTCTGTTAAAAATAGAATTATTCTTTTCCGTATAATACCCAAGATACAGAGTTACTGTATTCTCACCGGCCAGATTTTCTATCTGGCTTGTACCATAGGACGTGGCATCCACTATAAAACGCCCGTCCATTGACTGGAATTCTTCGGATAATCCTTCCAGAATGGCCGCTGCAAATGTCGAAATCCCCTCCACAGGTATGGGAAGACCTGCCGTGGCCCCCTTGCGCTTTAAAATGGCCGATACGGCCCTTCCCTGTTCTGTTTTCCCTGCCGTAATATCCAGAGGGCATGTGAAGATAGCATCTGCTTCCAGGTAGGATATTCCCAGCAGAATATAGTAAAGGGATATCAGATTTTCAGGCACCACGTGAAGGTCCTGCAAGGAATCCCCGGGTTCATTCAGGCCGGCCTGCAGCGCATCCATAACCTTATTCCCCGGCATCAGAAAGTCCTGGCATCCTTTTTCACAAAGGTCCATCCACTCTGCCTTCAATCCTTCCATGGTCAGGTTTTCCTCGCCCATTACCGGTGGCTGATAAAAATAAGTAGCCCCAATCTGCGCGTATGGATTATTCCTGATTATCGGTCGGGTATACAGTCCCGCCTTTTTCCCTTCGGCCTGCAGATATATTTCCGGAACCCCCATATTAACCAGTGCTCCTGCCAGCATATCCGGAGTGAGTTCCCCATTACATTTAATAAATAATGCTTTCATAGTTACTCTGCCTTTCCATAATTCATCATTATCCAGTCAAGAAAGGAAAGTCCTGCTGCCGCTCCAAGTCCTGCGCCGCCGGTAATACCATAATGCAGCATCGGTTCCATATGAAGTGCCTGCATCTGCATCTTATGCACCGGTTCATCATAAGCCAGGGACGGGAATATTCCCGACAGAACTTCCGGGTACACAATCGTTGCCGCCAGTGCCGCCGCCCCGGACACCGCATCATCAAACACAACCGCTACACCGTTTTTTGCGCATACGGTAATAAATCCGAACATCGCCACAATTTCCGTGGAACCTGTCGCGGCCAGTACTTCCAGTGGATTTTCAGCCAGATTTCCGACCTCTTTAAGGTGAAGACGATATCCATTCTTTCTGGTCGCATTTTCCAGCCGCTGATGAAGAGCCGCCGTTGTCACAGCAAGAGCCGACAGCATATATCTTTCTCCCACATGCCCAAGGCCGACCGCCTCGATTCCCTGCCTGATTACCGCCTGGGCCACAGCCATACCGGCGGAAACCGCACGTTCTGCCGTTTCCTTATCCATAGCCGGGTATCCATGATGCGTACCATGAATAACCTTCTGATGGAGTATGCCGGATATTGCCGTGGTATCTTTCTGTAAACCTATATCAATCAGATACACTGGCGCATTGATTCTGCGCGCCGCCGCATTAACCGGCCCATATCCCTGTGAAATCACAGCCGCCTCATTAAAGCTCAGGCGCCCCTGTGTCTTATTGACTCCATCCACTGCCGTATCCCCGCAGAAAACAACCAGGGCTTTCCTGAGTGGTTCCTGTCCCCTGTCCTTATACAGAGAAAAAACCTTGTCCTGCATTACATCCCATCCGCTTTTATGGCTTTCCTTACGGTCAAATTTCATGCCTCTACCCCCAGTTCTTCCTTAGTCGCACATTCCTTATATATGTGAAGCACCGTTTCCAGCATATCGCCGGCCATAACGGCAGCCATACCGGTTTCCCACACAGGGTTCAGGGTAGATACCCCGGTAAGGGAAAGTCCCTGCAGTAAATCTTTCTGTCTCCTGTTTCCGCTGAAGCATTCAGAAGCCATCACTGACTGCAGTGAACTTTCAGACAGCGCAAAAGCCAGATAGGCTGCAGCCACGCCGGACAGGCCGTCCAGAATAACCGCGCCGCGCCGGGACGCCGCCCCCAGAATCACTCCGGTGAGAAATCCTATATCTACACCACCTGTTTTCATTAATACATCGAGCGGACTGTGGTTATCCGGCTGATTGGCATCCAGTGCCTGCTGCACCTTTTCTATGGCATCCACCGCCTGTTCCTTACTCATCCAGGATTCGGGGCGATATACTTCTGCCGCATTCCACTTTTTCAGCCCGGCAATGACTCCGCACGCCGCCATAGAAGATCCCAGACTCAGGTTCCCCAGGTAAAACAGTTTCTTCCCTTTTTCAATCCATTCTCCGGACATTTCAATCCCCAACTCAATGGCCTGAATGGCCTGCTGTCGGGTCATTGCCGCCCCCTTGGTAAAATCAGCGGTTCCCTCTGCCACACGCTGTCTGCTTATATGCGGATTGCTCAGACCCTCACCGGAAAGTCCCGTATCCACAAGGGAAAGCTCAGCCCCTGCAAATGCCGCATTTTTCTCCGCCTCTTTTATCATCTGAGCATACGCCGGATTATCCGGAGTTTCCCAGTTTATAAAAGATCGGGCCGCACCATGCTCAGATAGCGGCGCAATAAGGACCTTTTCCGGATCCTCCGGCATGGCTTCCCCAACTGACAGCGCGTAATGCACCATCATATCCACCGCATTCCCCATATAGGTCAATCCTAAATACAGCCGGTTCCACCGGGTGCGGATTTCTTCTTCTGTCTCAGAGGACAGAGGGACAATTCGATTTAATGTATCCTCTAATAATCCCATATTTATCCTTTCTTATAAAAAAGGGGACTGGCATGGCCGCCCCTCCCCGTGTCTTTTCCTGAATATTATTTACTGTTTAATTATATCATAACCTGTATGGTCCGCTTGAATAACCAGGGCTCCTCCATGTACAATACCATATAGGAAACTCATGTAAATACATATAGTTATACAGGGAGAATATTATGTCTAAACTGAAAAAAGCCGGCATCCTTTTCGCCATACTCATTGCCGGTGCTGCTTCCTGGTTTTATTTTTACTGGATGAACACGCCTGCCTATGCAGCCGGAGAAATCCAGAAGGCAGTACAGAGCCATGATTATGACCTGCTTGCCTACCGGGTGGATTTAAACAAAGTCTATTCAGCCGCCATTGATGATTCTGCGGATGTACTTTCCAAAGATGGAAAAAAGGACCATAGAACCGCCGCTTCACTCCTCCGCAGTTTGAAAAGCCCTATTGCTGACGAACTGGTTCATCAGACACAGCTACGTTTCCAGGGCAAGAAGAAAGAATCATCCTTGTTCGATGAACCGGTAAATGCCATTACTTCCTATCTTGGATTTACTACCTTAACCATCACTCAATGCCTTTCCATTGAAGAAAAAGGTGACCAGGCTATTGTAAGTGTACGTGTTCATGACCGGAAATTAAAACACGATTTCACCTGGAAAGTACTTATGGAAAAAGATGTAAACGGGACCTGGTGCGCTACCCGCATCCTTAATCTGAAAGACTATATCAGAGAAAGAGAAGCTCTGCTGTAATACGCAGGCAGAATAACAAAGAGGCCGGCATCCAAAATGGATGCCGGCCTCTTTGTTATTTTAATTTCTGATTATACTTATACAATCTGGAACAGGAAAAACTTAAGATAATAGGTTTCCGGAACCGACATCAAAATCGGATGATCCGGCGCCTGCTGCCGGGATTCAATCTGCTTTAATGTCACTCCCGCGTCCCTGGCTGCTTCTTTCAGCATCTTGATGAACAGTTCCTCCCCCATAAAATGAGAACAGGAACAAGTAGCCAGATACCCTCCGCGTGGCAGAATCTTCATAGCCCGATAATTGATTTCCTTATAGCCCCGGAACGCTTCATGCACAGTCTGTCTTGATTTGGTAAAGGCAGGCGGATCCAGAATAATGTAATCATACGTATGGTTATGTGTCCGGTCGAGTTCCGTAAGATATTCAAATACATCCGCTTCCACCGCCCCTATTTCCAAATGGTTGCATTCTGCATTATGTTTAACCATAGCCACCGCCTCGGCTGAGATATCCACCGCCGTTACAGAAGCAGCTCCACCCCGGGCCGCATTGAGCGCAAAGGCCCCGGTATGGGTAAAGCAGTCGAGAACATGCCTTCCCCGGGCAATGCTCCCCGCTGCCAGACGATTGAATTTCTGATCCAGGAAAAATCCTGTTTTCTGCCCATTTTCCACATCCACATCATAGTGAATTCCATTCTCCACAATATGCGTTATGGTCTTTCTGTCTTCCGGATTAAGAAGCGGAGAGTCAAAGAACCCCTTATACTGCGTGAGTCCTTCCAGTTCGCGTATCTTCACATCATTTCTTTCATATACACAGCTGACCGGAAGCCCATGCTGCCGGAGCACTTCAATCAGGCTGTTAAGGATGATATCTTTGTTCTTTTCTATTCCCAGCGACAGGACCTGCACAGACAGAACATCTCCAAATCTGTCCACGGTAAGCCCCGGAAGCTGATCCGCCTCACCAAAGATGATTCGCATATTATCATAATCTTCCGGCCGCATAACCTGGAGACGGTAATCCAGCGCATAGGAAACTCTGCGTTTCCAGAAGGCATCGTCAAATCTGTCATTGGCATTTGTGGATATAATACGAACCGTGATCTTGGAGTGTTCATTATAAAAGCCGCTGCCTATGAATTTCCCCTTTCCAGACAGTACCCGGACAATCTCACCTGGTTCAATCCCCTCGTCCTTCCCCTTAATTTCAGACCCGTAAATCCAGGGATGTCCCCCTTTGGCTGCCAGCTCTGCCCGCTTACTGATTGTTACCGTTTTTAATGCTTCCATACAATTCTCCTGTCAGTAAAATATAGATCTCACATTCCTGCTATTTTACCACAGGTTACATAGATTGATAAGAAATATACCTTTCTCCTGCCTTTTCGTCAGACGCAAAAACACCTGACAGACTCTTTCACAGAGCTGCCAGGTGTTTTTATGCATGCTGCCTCATAATGGTGAAAATAACAAATCCTGTTCCTATTTCCTTTTTACGAAAGCCACTCAGCCCAGGTATTTATGGAAGAACGCAGCAATCTTATCAAAAGGTATCTTATTCATATTGTCATACAGATCAGTATGGTTTGCCCCCGGAACAATCAGAAGCTCCTTATTATTTCCCTTAAGTTTCCTGAATGCATCTTCAGAGAAGTAACGGGAATGTGCCTTTTCCCCGTGGATAATCAGCACCGGATTTTCAATTTCATCTGCATAGGAAAGAAGAGGCATGTTGGTAAATGAAAGTGCACTGGTTGTGTTCCATCCATCGTTAGAATTTGGAGATCTTGGATGGTATGCTCTTCCCTTATAATAAGCATGATAATCCTTAACGAACTGCGGTGCATCTTCCGGAAGCGGATCTACCACACCGCCGGCCCGCTGATATGTTCCATTCCTGTAGTCTTCCGTACGCTGCTGATTGAGGGCTTTACGGCGTTCCATTCGCTCTTTCTTCTGTGTATCACTGTCTTTTTCATAGTCGAAATAACCATTAGCAGTTACACGGCTCATATCATACATGGTGGAAGTAACCGTGGCCTTAATCCGGGTATCGATGGCTGCCGCATTTAACGCCATACCGCCGAAGCCGCAGATACCCAGGATGCCAATCTTATCCGGGTTAACATCACTGCGATTGGACAGATAATCCACTGCCGCGCAGAAATCTTCCGTGTTAATATCCGGGCTTGCCACGTTTCTGACATTTCCGCCGCTTTCCCCGATAAAGGAAGGATCAAAAGCCATGGTAATAAATCCCATTTCTGCCAGTTTCTGCGCGTAAATTCCCGCAGCCTGCTCTTTCACTGCGCCAAATGGGCCGGCTACTGCCAGAGCCGGCATTCTGCCCTGTCTATTCTTTGGCATGTACAGATCAGCAGCCAGTGTAATCCCATACCGGTTATGAAATGTTACCTTGGTATGGTCAACCTTATCGCTCTCTGGAAATGTCTTATCCCATGCGCTTGTCAGCTTGAGATGTTCTTCTCCTTCCCATGGGGTAGAAGAAATCCGATGCACAGCACCGGCTTTTCCGGACTTGCTGCTTACATCCGCCGCATCTACCGGCATTACCAGCCCCGCCAGGGTAAGCCCCGCCAGAACAAAGGAAAACCATTTAATTTTCTTCAGATTTTTCATTTTAACCCCTCTTTGTACCTAAATATGCATTCCTGCATCAAAAGCTTCTTTGAGCGCCATATGATTCTTAATATCCCCCGGTGCTGTCACTCCACCAGCAAAAACGGTTCCTGCCAACCTGCACCTGGGAAAACACTCGACCCAACCAGCCAGACTGCTGATAACCTTATCCGTAGTGTGGGGATTATCATCTGCTGCCGCCATAAGAAGATATACATCCCTGAACCTGTATTCCTGTGGGAATATGGGATTGCACCGGTCCAACAAAGTTTTCAACTGACCGCTTATCCCGTAATAGTAAATCGGCGTAGCAAATACCACCACATCTGCATTTTTTATCTTTTCGGCAATGACTGCCGCATCGTCCTGCATATAGCAACGGAACGTTTTCTGACAGGACAGACACCCGGTACAGAATCCCAGTTTTTTCCCGGAAAGAGATATGAATTCTATCTCATTTTCAGCGCTTTCCGCCCCTTGTGCAAAGGCTTTTGCCAGCTGTTCTGAATTGCTGTCCTTTCGTAGACTGGCGGATATGATAACCACTTTTTTATCCACAAAAATACCTCCTGCCCTATAATGAAACCTTTGTCTTTCTGATGATTTCATTATAGGGCAGGAGGTAAAATAATAGCCAATACCCACTATCTTTCTATTATTATGCCTTTCAGGCATTTTTAAAACATTCTTCCATTCGTTTCTTCAGTATTTCTGCCGCCCGGGAAAGGGTATGTTCCTTTTTCCAGACAAAAAAATTACCACTGTGAATGGCCGGTATAAAAGGACGGAATACCAGATTCGGCCTGAAATCCGTACCACAGGGAACCAGTCCATCATAAATAATCATACTTCCCATTCCCTGCTCTACAAGAAAGGCCGCATTATAGGCCAGATTGTAGGTAGCTGTGACGTGAAGCGACATGGTGTCTCCCATCCAACGTTGTACCTCATTTTTGGACTGCAGTTGTGCAGAGGCAATAACCGGTTCTTTCTTCAGATCCACGGCACGGATTCCCGGTTTGTCCGCCAGCGGATTATCCTTTCTCAGCAGAAGTCCCCATGTATCACGATGAGGCAACTGAATATAATGATAATTTTCAGGTGGAATGCTTCGGCACAGAAGAGCAAAATCCAGAAGCCCCCTCTCCAGGTAATCCAGCGATTGCTCCCCATTTCCACTCACCAGATGAATATGTACATCCGTATACTGACGAAGCACAGGTGCCAGCGCCTTGATTACATCACGCATGGCTTCTGTTTCCCCGCAGCCTATATATACATCACCAGCTACTGCTTCCCCCAGATGGGCAAACTCATTTCGGGTTCTCTCTTCCAAAGACATAATTTCTTCCGCTCTTGTCTTAAAAAGGATGCCAGCCTCTGTAAGTGTAGTCCGTCTTTTCCCACGTACAAAGAGGTCTGTGCCCAGCTCCTCTTCCAGTTCCTTTAATTGTCTGGATAATGTGGGCTGTGTCAGATGCAGTTTCTCTGCTGCCTTTGTTATATTTTCCTCTCTGGCCACCGCCAGAAAATACCTCATAACCCGAAGCTCCATACACCCTCCACTTATTTTTCTGCAAACTAAATATTTTCTTCAAGAAACTCCCTGAGCACCACAGCCTGATTATGTTCCCTGTCTTTAGCACCCAATAACAGGGTAACCGGTCCCTCATCCATATGCTGCCTTATCAAAGTTATAAACGACTCCGTTTCCGGATTATCTTCCAGTTCTTTCCAATATCGCTTCCTGAATTCTTCGTATCTGGACGGATCATGACCAAACCATTTCCTGAGCTCCGATGCTGGAGCAATCATTTTATCCCATTCCTTTAATGCTGCCTTTTCCCTGGAAACACCCCGTGGCCAGACCCGATCTACAAGGATACGAAATCCATCTGTCGCATCAGGGGCATCATAGATACGCTTTATCTGTATGTCCATTTTTATCCTCCTGTCATATTTCTATTGTAGCATACGCTTTCTTTTCCTCTTTGCCTGTAATTTTCCAACAAAAAACTGTGAACCCATTGGATTCACAGTTTTTTGTTAACTCTGTAATCTGATAATGATTCAGATTACATCATTCCACCCATGCCACCTGCCGGCATCTGTGGAACTGCTGGCTTTTCTTCCGGGATATCCCCAACTACAGCTTCCGTGGTGAGTACCAGGGCAGCAATACTTGCTGCATTCTGCAGTGCGCTGCGGGTTACCTTGGCCGGATCTACAATACCAGCTGCCATCATATCTTCATACTTATCTTCAGCTGCATTGTAGCCAATACCTTCCTTGGCTTCCTTAATCTTTTCTACAACGATTGCGCCTTCTACGCCTGCGTTATCAGCAATCTGGCGTACCGGAGCTTCAATGGCATGGCGAACCAGATTGATACCCGTCTGTACATCCCCTTCAGCCTTCAGGCTGTCAAGGCTCTTCTGGATGTTAACCAGGGTTGTGCCGCCGCCGGCAACGATACCTTCTTCTACTGCTGCGCGGGTTGCATTGAGTGCATCTTCCAGACGAAGCTTCTTATCCTTCATTTCTACTTCGGTTGCTGCGCCTACTTCAATGACAGCTACGCCGCCAGACAGCTTAGCCAGACGTTCCTGGAGCTTATCCTTGTCGAACTGAGATGTGGTGTTGGCCATCTGTTCACGAATCTGAGATACTCTCTGAGCGATCAGAGCCTTATCGCCTGCACCGCCGACAATAACGGTGTTGTCCTTGGTAATGCGAACCTGGTGAGCGCTGCCCAAATCAGCCGGGGTTGCGCTGGAGAGCTTACGACCCATATCTTCGCTGATAACGGTTGCGCCGGTGAGGCATGCAATATCCTGAAGCATAGCCTTACGACGATCGCCGAAGCCTGGTGCCTTAACAGCTGCACACTTCAGTGCGCCACGGAGTCTGTTAACTACCAGGGTTGCCAGAGCTTCGCCTTCTACATCTTCAGCGATGATAAGGAGTTCCTTGCCGGACTGAACAACCTTTTCCAGAAGTGGAAGAATGTCCTGAAGTACATTAATCTTCTTATCGGTTATGAGGATCAGCGGATCATCCATGACACATTCCATCTTATCTGCATCAGAAATCATATATGGGCTGATATACCCGCGGTCAAACTGCATACCTTCTACTACGCGGAGGTTAGTTCCCATTCCCTTGGAATCTTCTACAGTGATAACGCCGTCATTGCCAACCTTTTCCATGGCATCAGCAATAAGCTGACCAACTGTCTTATCTGCAGCGGAAATGGATGCAACCTGAGCAATGGCTTCCTTAGTCTTAACCGGAACAGACTTCTTCTTGATTTCTTCAACCAGTCTGTTAACTGCCATTTCAATACCCTTCTTGAGTACCATCGGGTTAGCGCCGGCAGCAACGTTTCTCATCCCTTCATGAATCATGGACTGTGCAAGCAGGGTTGCCGTTGTGGTACCATCGCCAGCTACATCATTGGTCTTGGTTGCAACTTCCTTTACCAGCTGAGCCCCCATATTTTCAATCGGATCCGGAAGTTCAATTTCACGGGCAATAGAAACACCATCATTGACAATGTTTGGTGCACCATACTTCTTATCCAGTACTACATTGCGGCCCTTTGGTCCCAATGTAATCTTAACTGCATTTGCCAGCTGATCTACACCTCTGAGCAGGGCTGCGCGAGCTTCTTCATTATAAAGTACTTTCTTTGCCATAATATCTATGCTCCTCTTTCTATCTCACAAAATAAACCTGATTCACATCTGTATTAAAGAATAGCTAAAATGTCTCTTTCAGACAGAAGCAGATACTTTTCGCCCTTGTCTTCAATTTCAGTGCCGGAGTACTTAGCAAAGAGTACTTCGTCGCCTTCCTTAACTTCCAGAGGAAGACGCTTGCCTTCTTCAGTCATTTTGCCGGAACCTACAGCAACAACTACGCCCTTCTGGGACTTCTTCTGTGCTGTATCTGGCAGCAGAATACCACCCATAGTCTTTGTTTCTTCTTCAACTTTAACCAATACGCGATCTGCTAATGGCTTCAACATTTCTATTCCTCCTTTTATTTCATTGCGATTTCTTTCATTTATTAGCACTCACATCGACTGAGTGCTAACTTACATTACTTATCATACCACCTTTTTCTGTAAATGCAAGTTTTTTTCAAAATTTCATCTAGAGAATATTTTTCCATGGCACACAGAAAATGATGCTTCCGGCACACCGTCACACCATGTACAGGCATATAACCGTATAAGGCGTATAATATGTATATAGTTTATATGTTCAATCACTCATAGGGAGGAATACGCAACCATGCGGTCATTTATATCCGTAATCCCCCAAAAAATAAAATATTTGTGTACAAAAATCAGACATCTCTACAAAATGCATGGGCGTACTGCCTACGGCATTACCATTATGCTTTCCATTGCCGGCTGCCTCATTATAGGATTCTGGTATTTTCTGACTTCACAGGCTGCCAGTATATTTAATTACACGGTAAACCACCGTCAACTGTTTCCAGGAACTATTACCGTATCCAGATTATCAGCCAATATGCTTGGCCAGGTCAGTTTTGAAAATCTGGAATGGAGGGATACTTCCGGCAGACGACTGGCTACCATCCCGGAAGGTCAATTCCGTGTCAGCATCTGGGATATGCTTACCGGTAGAATTGGGACAACCACACTGAAATCTGCAACACTGAATGGCGGGTATGTCCATCTGTACTTCAATGATCATATGCAGCTGCTTGGAATCACTCCGGATACGAAAGAAACCTCATCCTCCTCTGATGAAAAAGAGGATCTGAGCATTACGGGACTGAAAGGTAATCATAAGTTTATCTGCCAGCTGAATCTGAACAATTTCATTGTAGAAACCACATCTCCTGACCGTCATCTGGTCATCACTAATTTCAATGCAGCCATGGATATAAATACCGGAAAAGTGTCTTCCATTCAGTGTTCTACCGGCCATTTTGAAGGAACAGTCTCTGCCGCCGGCTTTACCCTGGATGGAACCATTGATTTTGCTCCGCCGGTTCCCCGGTATAATCTTGCCCTCTTTATAAAGGACTGCAATCCAAAATCCCTGAACGTGGGCATCGATATTGATGATCCGGCTTCCGTCCGTGCCCGGATAGATGGCGATTTGCCAGATCCTATCATTTCCGGAAAGCTCATGCTGTCGCGCATGACACTGCCAGGACTTCCATTTGAAAACGTAAATGGCCACTTCATTTATCATAACGGCCGCCTGGATGCTGATAACGTAACCGCCAGCGTATTCGATGGCCAGGTCAGTGCCCATGGCAATTTCGACATTGATCACAAAACCTATAAAGCATTCATCCGGGGTGTCAATCTAAAAGCCAGCCAGGCTGCAAAAGGCAGTCATATCCGCTGCCTGGTAACACTGGACATGTGGATGAGTTCTGATCCTATACGTCATCAGGAAATAGGAGGTACATTTTTCTCCGGCCCGGGGAAATACATTATTCTTCCCTTTAACCGGATTTCCGGGCGTTTTGATAAGAAAAACGGCGTCCTTGCTTTTCATGATGTAGTTATCAGTCTTGCGCTGGGCGATGTAACCACGGATGGGTTCCACTTTACCCCGTCCGGTGTGAGACTGGACCCCATTTATCTGGATAACCGTCTCACCGGCGCCCGGGAACGTGTTTACTGATTTCTCTTTTCCCAAATGACAAAAAAGCTCAATATGGATTCAGTAATTTCCGAATCCATATTGAGCTTTTTATTACGGTATCCGCTTATTCCTGGGGAAAATCTTCACCCATCATTCGTACATCCAGCGGAAGGTGTACATGGTATTTTTCCTGTACACGGCGCTGTACTTCATGAAGCACAGCCAGGATGTCCGCTGCGCTGGCCTTGCCATTATTAACCACAAAATCAGGATGCTTAGTGGACACCTGAGCATCTCCGATTGCAAATCCCATAAGGTCGCATCCCTTAATCATAGGGCCTACATAATGTCCCGGCGGGCGGAGGAACATGGTGCCGGCACTTCTCTTTTCCAGAGGCTGCTTAGCCCGTCTGGAGGCCTGGTATTCATCCATAACCGCCTTGATTTCTTCCGGATTGCCTTCCTTCAGATCAAATACCACTTCAAGGACAATATCCCCATTATGCATGAAAACAGAATCACTGTCCCCATACTGAATTTCTTCCAGTGTGTAGTGTTTTTCCTGTCTGCCATCCCGGGTAACCGTCCTTACCGAATGAACCACATTGGCAAATTTGCTTCCATAGCCATTGGCATTCATAAATACCGCACCGAGAAGGGTTCCCGGAATACCTGCTGCAAATTCCAGCCCGGACAGGCCTTCTTTCATAGCGAAACGGGAAACTGCACCGGTACCCGCCCCTCCGGTAACGATGATCTGATTTCCTTTTCTTACGGTAGATGATTTCATACGGGCCGTACAAAGGGTTATCCCTCGTATTCCTCTGTCACTGATGAGCGAATTGGAACCGCCGCCAATCACTGTTACCGGTATATGCAGTTCATCTGCCCGGCGTAATACCTGCTTCAGCTGGTCTTCTGTCTGTGGCATGACAAATACGTCAGCCGGACCGCCAATGCCATATGTATTATGGCGATTCATGGGTTCATTCACCTTAAACTGACGTTCTGTCAGAATGCCATCAAACACGCTGTTCCAATCTGTCATTTACCTTTTTCCTCCTCAAGGGCTTCTTTCACTATATCCATACCTTCACCGGTCATGGCATCCACTACAATCTTATTAATATCCGATGTCATCTGATTCCAGCGGATAAAGGCCTGTACATAGGCGGCGGCCAGTTCATTGTTGCTGACAAGTACAGCCATGTCCTGCAGTTTCTTATATTCTTTTTCCGCCTTATCCTTTTCATGCATCATCTGCAGATAGCTGACTTTCTGCTGCAGAACCAGATATTCCGCAGTCATCTTCTTTGCATCCGGATTTGTTTTTAATGCCTTTTCCGCTTCCACAAGGCGTTTCTGTTCATCACTTTCCTTTAATGCTTTGGCCAGTGCGTAAGCTTCATCATAGATATTCATTCTATATACCTCCTTAAAACAACCGGTGATCTTTCTGTTTAAGTCCCTTAAATCCTGTCTGACGCAGCGCTTCCATCGTCACAATGGCTACCGCGTTGGAAAGGTTCAACGAGCGAGCCTCATCAATCATGGGAATGCGGATGCAGTCCCCCGGATGTTTTTTCAGCAAATCTTCCGGCAGTCCGCAGGATTCCCTGCCAAAGACCAGAACATCCTCATCGGTAAATCGAATATCGGTATAACAGGTGTCTGCCTTGGTCGTATTGAAATAAAAATGGTGTCCCGCCAGTTTTTCAACCGCTTCTTCATAATTTTCATAAATCTGAACATCAAGAAGGTCCCAGTAATCCAAGCCGGCACGCTTCAGATGCCTGTCATCCAGGGAAAACCCCAGCGGCTTTACCAGGTGCAGCTGCACATGTTCCGCTGCACAGAGTCTGGCAATATTTCCTGTATTACCTGGGATTTCGGGATTAACCAGTAATATATGCATATGTCTTCTCCATCAGAAATAATCGCCGTACCGGTTCTTATACCGGTCACTCATTTCTTTTTCTGTCTCATAAGTCTTAAATGTCTTCTTCTTTTCCCCACGATAGGAAACGGTATAAATGGTATCCTCGTCCAGACCATTTACCGGAATGCGATACGTGTTGTCATAACCGCGCACATCTTCCTTCACCGGCATACCGGTCATTTTTACTCCGCCGCTGAAGACGAATGGCGGATCTTTCAGCCATTCCTGAGAATCTGGAGTCAGCTCTTCCTGCGGAAGCGCCTCCTTCATGACCACCTCTACATGAAGAAAATCGACAGCAATCACGCTTTTTATCTGATTGGCCGACACCGTCCCTGCCAGAGCCAGCGCGGCCAGAAACAGAGCAGCAGTTACTTTGGTGATTTTCATTGTCTGTCCTTTCCTAAATACACTGAACTTTCTTCCAGATTATATTATAAAGGATACACTTTATATGTACAAATGAGAACCTCTCCGGCAGGCTGTGCAGTCCATTGACCGAAAAGGGTCCCGGACTGTTCCTTTCAAGAAAAAAGAGGATGTGATGTAAACGCCTCCGCGTTCCTCACATCCCCGTTTTCCAGGTTTTGATTATCTCTTTTCCTTAATTCTTGCAGCCTTGCCCTGCAGGTTACGCAGATAGAAGAGCTTAGCACGACGTACTACACCGTGATGCTTAACTTCAATCTTGTCAAGACGCGGGGAATGCAGCAGGAATGTTCTTTCAACGCCTACACCATAAGAAACACGGCGGACAGTAAATGTTTCTCTCAGTCCATGGTTTCTCTTAGCGATAACAACGCCTTCAAACATCTGAATTCTTTCTGTCTTTCCTTCGACAACCTTTACGTGTACGCGAACGGTATCACCGGCGCGGAACTCAGGAATGTCTTTACGAAGCTGTTCGTTTTCCAATGTTTCGATAATATTCACGATCTTTTCCTCCTTCTCACTGGACATTCATGCCGATCGCATATGGCAGCGGACTGTCCGGACATACGAATAGATTCTATCATGGCCTGTTCAAATAAGCAAGTATTATTCGATATTTCCGCCATTTTATCCATTCATTTTCTGCATATCCGCAGAGGAAATATTCCCCTGCCGCCTTTATACCAGTTTGCTGAAATCTCCCCAGCCATCAAAGAGGGCCAGTACGGTCTTCAGCATAGCCAGACGGTTATTTCTGACTTTCTCGTCCTTGTCCATAACCATGACGTCATCCAGATAGTGGTTAACCGGCTGTGTAAGTGTGTCCAGTAATGGCATGGCTGCCGCATAATCATGAGCCGCATACAAGGAGTGTACCTTGCCTTCCACCTTCTGATAAGCATCCCAGAGGGCCTTTTCTGCGTCTTCTCTGAACAGGTCGGCAGATACCGGTCCTTCTTCTGCATTCTTTGTAATATTGTGCAGTCTGGTTACCGCCTGACGAAGTTCTGTATTTTCCTTGAGCTTGCTTTCTGTCATGCTCTGCGCTTTCAGGAATGCGTCATAAATATCGGTAAGCTCTCCGGCCAGAACCGCATCAATAATATCATAGGCAATGCCGTCGCTTAACAGAATCTGACGGATTCTGTCGCGGAAGAAGCTGAGAATAGCGGTTTCTGCCGTCTGCTTCTGTTCTTCCGTTCCAGGAAGCAGGGCAAGCGCTCCTGCAATACCGCGGCGGATATCCCAGTGAATCTTTCCTGCATTAAGGATGTGTACTGCGCCAATGGTCTGGCGGCGAAGGGCAAATGGATCCTGAGACCCGGTTGGAATCATTCCGCGCAGGAATGTGGCTGCCAGATTGTCCAGCTTGTCCGCTACAGACAGGGCACGTCCTGCGGCTATTCCAGGCAGTATATCTCCGGCAAATCTCGGCATATACTGTTCAAAAATAGCATCGGCAACGGTCTGCTTCTCTCCATCCAGCATAGCATACTCTCTTCCCATTTCCCCCTGAAGTTCGGTAAATTCCTTTACCAGTTCAGTGGACAGATCCGCCTTGGACAGGAAAGCGGCTCTCCGGGTATCTGCCTTTTCCTCATCGGTAAATCCCCAGTCTTCTGCCAGAGCGCCGGACAGCTTCATCAGGCGGTCGGACTTATCCAGCATGTTGCCCATGCCTTCCTGATAATTGATGCGTACCAAATCGGCCCGATGTTCTTCCAGAGATTTCTTGCGGTCATTGTTGAAGAAGAATTTGGCGTCATCCAGACGGGCACGAAGAACACGTTCATTCCCCACTCGGACGTTGTCGAGAGCCTTTGTTCCCCCGTTTCTTACGGTCAGGAAATAAGGAAGCAGGCTTCCATCTTCTTTGTGCAGCGGATAATAGCGCTGATGATCACGCATAGGGGTAACTACGGCCGGTACCGGAAGCTTAAGGAATTCTTCATCAATCTTTCCATACAGTGCGGTTGGATATTCGACGATGAAATTAATTTCTTCAAGAAGTCCCGCGTTGTGCCAGAGTTTGCCTCCCAGTTTGTCCGCCAGGTCCTGCAGCTGCTTTTTAATCATTTCACGGCGTTCATCAATATCTACAATGACGAAGGCCTTGCGCATAGCTTCTACATAGTCCTTCGGTTCATTGATTATGACATCCCCATGAGAAAGTACGCGGTGACCGCGGGATACATGGCTGCTCTTTACATGAGCGATTTCCATTGGCACAACTTCATTGCCAATGAGGGCGACAATCCAGCGAATCGGGCGCAGGAACTTGAATTCTTCATTGCCCCAGCGCATTCCCTTCGGATAATTCAGTCCGGACACCATAGCAGTAAATACTTCCGGAAGTACTTCGATAGCCGGACGACCTTCATTTACCACATGGGCATAAACATAATTGTCCTTCACTTCCACGGAAGATACATCCACATGCTGTCCACGGGCAAACCCCTGCAGCGCTCTGGTCGGATTGCCATCCTTATCATAAGCTGCCTGCACAGAAGGACCTCTCTTATCAAGAACTTCATCCGACTGCTTTTCTGCTGCGCCGGCAACATAAGCCGTCAGTCTGCGCGGTGTTGCGTAAATCTTTATATTTTCAAAAGAAAGGCGGGCTTCTGCCAGTTTCTGTTCTGCCAGGGTCTTAAACTGACTTACCAGAGAAGGCATGATATTGGCCGGCATTTCCTCGGTTCCAATTTCCAACAGTAAATCCTTCATTATTTGCTCTCCTTTCCTTTAAGCATGGGGAATCCCAGATCTTTTCTCATCTTAAGATAAGCCTTGGCACACATGCGGGACAGCTTTCTTACACGGGCAATATATTCTGTACGTTCAGAAAGGGAAATAGCCCCGGCGGCATCCAGCAGATTGAAGGTATGGGAAGACTTCAGCACATAATCATAGGCCGGAAGTACATAGCCCAGTTTGATAATCCGGGTCGCTTCGGCTTCATACATATCAAAAAGCTTGAAAAGCATGTCATGATCGGAGAGTTCATAGCTGTATACGGACTGTTCATATTCATTTTCGTGCCAGATATCCCCATAGGTAACCCCATCGGTCCATACCAGATCATACACATTGTCCTTCTGCTGAATGTACATGGCAATTCGTTCCAGACCATAGGTGATTTCTACAGATACCGGATGTGTATCAATGCCGCCGATCTGCTGGAAGTAGGTAAACTGTGTGATTTCCATGCCGTCGAGCCATACTTCCCAGCCAATCCCCCAGGCCCCAAGAGTCGGGGATTCCCAGTTATCTTCTACGAAACGGATATCATGTTCTTCCGGATTGATTCCCAGTTCCTTCAGACTTTCCAGATAGGTTTCCTGAATATTATCTGGAGATGGTTTCATAATGACCTGGAACTGATGATGCTGGAATAAGCGGTTAGGATTGTCACCGTAACGTCCATCATCCGGACGGCGGGATGGTTCTACATAGGCTACATTCCACGGTTCCGGTCCGATAGTACGCAAAAAGGTTGCCGGATTCATGGTACCTGCCCCTTTTTCTACATCATAGGGCTGTTCAAGTACACAGCCGCGTGACGACCAGAATTTCTGGAGCGTCAAAATAATCTGCTGAAATGTCATAATCCTTTCCTCCTGTTAAACACCTGAGGCGCTTATTTTTTCATACCGTCTGCCGGTACAATAAAAAACGCCCCGTAACGCCAAAGCAGTTACAGGGACGAGAATAACCCGCGGTTCCACCCTTATTGGCCATAAGGCCCACCTTAATTGTCGGTTTATGCCTGAACTCCAAAATGCCTTCAGCGCCTTTCAGGCTTCCACCATCCCCGAATCGCTTGTACGCCTACTTGTTTTCTTCGCCGTTCATGGCAAAAATACTTGTGTATATTCTAGCAAGACCATAAGGAAAGTGCAACACCATGTATAAAAGATTCCTCCTTCCTGTTGTAGGATTACAATACATGTGTTACACATTGAAAACATAAAAAGCGAGATACCCTTGTGATATAGTTAATTCGTCAAAACAAACTTTTACCAAAGGAGTATCTCGTATGAACAGTATAACACAAGTTATGAAATTTCGTAGATCTATGGTCGAATATGCATTGAAGCATGGCGTCACTAAAACCGCCATCAAATACAATACATATCGCCAATATGTATATCGCTGGCTTCGACGTTATGATGGTTCACTGGAGTCCTTACGTAATAAATCCCGCAGGCCAAAACACCATCCCAAAGCACATACAGTTGCGGAATTAAAGCTCATTCAGAATATGAGGCGTCGAAATCCAGAGGCCGGGTTGGTGGTTTTCTGGGTAAAGCTCCGTCAGCGTGGATATAGCCGTTCAATTACCGGACTTTACCGTACATTGAAACGCATAGGGATGACTCCGGTGAAACCGCCTAACCCCAAATATGTTCCCAAACCCTATGAACAAATGCTGTATCCAGGGCAGCGCATCCAGATTGACGTAAAGTTTGTACCGTCCGCATGTCTGACTGGTGAAGCCAAAGGAAAACGCTTCTATCAATATACTGCCATTGATGAATTCTCACGCTGGCGTTATGTGGAAGCCTTTGAAGAGCACAGCACCTACTCTTCCATGATATTTCTGGTGCATCTCGTTCAGGCTTTCCCGATGCCTATTGAATGTGTGCAGACAGATAATGGCCCCGAATTCACTAAACGATTCACTAAAGCAAGTCTTGACGAAGATTGTACTCTTTTTGAGCGTAAATTAAAGGAACTGGGCATCAAGCACAAAAAGATTCGTCCCTTTACCCCAAGACACAATGGGAAAGTAGAACGCAGTCATCGCAAGGATAACGAACGCTTTTATGCCACGCATTGTTTCTTCTCTTTTGAAGATTTCAGCAGACAACTCAAAAGATATAATTATAGAGATTATAACTGCTTCCCAATGCGGCCACTTGGATGGAAATCTCCAAAAGATACACTCCATGATTTCATCAAGTACGGTGTAACATATGTTTGACAAACCAACAATGTATAAAAGATTCCTCCTTCCTGTTAAGTTCTTCCCTGCGGTGCCTGTAGCACAATTACGGTATCCTTCGGAAGATTCGCTATGAACCGAGACGCACCGGCATCTCCGAACCGGGATGACTGTATGTTCCAGCTGATGAATAGTCTCTTCCTTGCCCTGGTAATTGCTACATAGAACAATCTCTTTTCTTCCATCAGCATTCCTGCCTTTAATGCACCGAAGGAAGGAAAATTTTCATCAGCCATTCCCGCCATAAAGACAAAATCAAACTCCATCCCCTTGGCCTGATGCACGGTAGCAATCGGTATACCGGCCTGTCCTGACTGCCATAAGATTTCATCTCCAGCATCCAGAGCCGTCATAGCCAGATATTCCTGCAGCACATCCTGCGGCGGCCTTCCATAATCAGGATATGCTTCCGCGCACCTCTTCAGCTCTTCCAGATGCTGCCGTTCCCGCGTTTTTCCATGCTGTGTAAAATATTCATCCATATTAAGCTGTGAAATGACCTGCCCGATAAGTGCATTCGGATTCTGTTTCCAGGACATCCTGGATATATCCTGCACAATCCGGGCCATGGGCATAAATAAGGAAACATAAGGACTTATGCATGCCCGGCGCGCATCCCTTTCCGGCCGCAGATGATGATTCACCGCATACATAAGGATTTCTGCCGTAGCCAGAATATCATCATATGCGTTGTGAGATGACTTATGGTGAACTTTAAATACCTCTCCCAGATATTCCAGCTTATGATTTTTCAACTCCGGATAATATCTCCTGAAAATCTCCAGTGTATCCACCCAGGCCGGAGTTTCCACCGGATCCATCCCCAGCCGCCTCATCTGACTCATCAGGATATGGATGTCATAAGAGACATTATGTCCTGCCAGAATATGGTTCCTGGTAAACGCAAGAAAATCAGCGAATACCTTTTCCGGAGGTTCTCCCTCCGCTTTCAGCCGCTCATCAGATATATGATGTATTTTTTCTGATTCTCCTACCGGGCCTGACGGTTTCACCAGCCGGTTAAACCGGGCCGTTACCTGTCCGTCCCGGTTCAGCGTAACCGCTGCCAGCTGCACAATCTCATCCGTTGACGTGCTTGTCCCTGTAGACTCCACATCAAATACGGTCAGCCGGCCTTCATCCAGTGCCTGAAGCAGTGTTCCATAAGTATCCGCATAACGCAGTACATCCGGACGCAGAAAATCACTGAGAGCAATCCCCAGCTTCCGGTAATCTGATGACAGAATCTTTTTTACCGTGGCTTCCCCGATACCTTTTCCCCAGTTAAGGCAGAGACGCCTTGCGCTGTTATTATCAAAGGGATTCTCTGCCAGATGCAGTGCCGCCAGTACATCCTTAACTTCCCTTTTCCTGTACAGTTTTTCTTCCCCTATGCGCAGAAACCGTATAAAGTCCCATCGCCCGCTCCCATCGGCCTTCAGCTGATTCAGCTGCCTGGTGAAAGCCTCCTCCAGCCGTTCGTTATATGCATTATTGCGGCACAGGATGCATATTTTTCCCTGCTCCGCCTCCTGCAGTTTCTTCTGTTTATGTACAAGAAATTCAATACACTGGATAATCCATCTGGCCTCTCCGTCCAGCGTTTCAAAGGCCGGATGAATGACTATCGGCTCTCCCTGCCCTTCTCTTACAGAAGAAACGGATGACCGTTCATCCGGTATGTCCTTACTAAAGGCATTCCGCAGATAGCCTTCCGCCGCTTTCAGCAGAAGCGGTGTCGCCCTGTAATTTTCAGTAAAGGTATATACTTCCGGATGAAATTCACGGGTGAACCGCTGAATCAGCTGAATCGGATCCGAACCGCGCCATTCATAAATAGTCTGAAAATAATCTCCGGCCAGAAGTACCCTGGCTTGCGACGCCAGATGGAGAACAATGCCATATTCCAGCATACTCATATCCTGCATTTCATCCACATGGAGATAGCGGAACCGGGATGACCACCGGCGCCTGCACCCGTCATCCGACAGCAGATGCAATGCCCCGATAAGTATGTCATTAAAGTCCATACCGCCCAGGGAATGGAGCTGTCTATCATAGCTGGCGGCCATCTCCGCCCTGGCCCTGTTTTTGTCCACGTTAAACGGGTTCGGCGATATGGCATTCATGGCCGCAAGATAATCCGCAGCCTCTCCGGTATACCGGTTCCTTTCCAGCAGCCACCTTTTCGCCTTATCCACATCATAGAAAAAGTATCGGCTGTTCCGTATCATCTGCCGTTCATTTCCCGGACGGGTATTCCATTTTTCCAGTATATCGTCCATCAGTTCCCGGCAATCCTCTTCATCCCATACCGACAGGTTCACATACCGGTTTTCCGGATTGTCCGCCTCAGCCTGGATAAGCTCATAACAGAAACCATGTATGGTCTTTACAGAAACCCCCTGGCCTTTTTCTCCCATATATTCCTGTATCCGATGCTCCATTTCCCTGCATGCCTTATTGGTGAATGTAAGGCAGAGAATTTCCTCCGGAGCGGCCATTCCCTTCTCCACCAGCCTGGCTATACGTCTTGCCAGAGTCCCGGTTTTCCCTGTTCCTGCCGGTGCGGTAAGCAGAATATGATGTGTCCCGTCCTCTGCCACCATCCGCTGTGCATCATTCAGAATATCCATATGTCCCCTCCTTCCCCTTCATCATAGCATACCTACCCTCCCGCCAATCCGTGCTAAAATGGTACATATAAATAAAACTGATTTTTTGCAAGAGGTGATTTCATGCAATCGTTATGGAAAAAAGCGGTACTCTGCGCGCTTATACTGACATCATGCCTGCCTGTATCTGCTATGAATACCACCGGTAAACAACCTCAGGAAGATCCTCAGAATCCTGTTCCTTTCGCCGCTGCCGTAAAGAAAGATGGAAAATGGGGCGTCATCAACGACCGAGCGGAAGTGGTTATTCCCATGCAATATGATAAGGCAGCCATTACCCTGGCTCCCGACAATCTGCAGACCCGGGAATTATCCGCCGCTTCCCCTTCCCGCTGGAATCTTATTGAAGTGCAGCAGGGGAAAAAACGCGGGTTCTATTCCCGGGAAGGTCAGGTCATCGTCCCGGTGTCCTATACTTCGCGCTCAGCCTGGATGGAAGATACCGTGGTCGTTCAGACAGCCAGCAACCGGAATGCCCTGTATGACATAAACGGCACTGAGCTGGCCCCGGCAGAATATTCATATATCTCCCCGGCCAGTGACGGCATGGCCGCCATGAAAAAAGACGGGAAATATGGCTTTCTGTCCATTTCAGGAAATACTATTCTTCCACAATATGAAGAAGTGCAGTCATTCGCAGATGGCCTGGCCCCGGTAAAGGAACATGGAAAATGGGGCGTCATCGACAAGGCCGGCAGGACGGTCGTCCCTTCCATCTATCAGGAAACCGGACCGGCCTATGCCGAAGGACTTCTTGCGGTAAAGAAAGACAATCGATGGGGATTTATCGATAAATCAGGGAAGGAAATCATTGCCCCCTCGTATAAGAAAGTACAGCTGGCCTTCCAGAACGGAATGGCCGCGGTGCAGGATAACCAGAACCTCTGGGGTTTTGTGGACAGCAAGGGCGTCCAGGTCATCACCCCTCAATATAAGGCCGTATACACCCCATTCAGCGAAGGACTGGCCGGTGTCAGCACCGTTGACGGCAAAGGCTATATCCATCCCGATGGCCGCCTGGCCTTCATGGCCGACTATGCGCAGCTTTTCCCTTTCCATGATGGCATCGCGGAATACAGAACAGGAAAAATAACGCCTTCCGGCTATTACGCCTCCCCGTCTGTATCCATAGGCATAGGTATTGGTATTGGCCACGGACACCACAGACATCATCCTTATGATCTATTCGACTGGTGGCCGGGTATCGGTATCGGCTGGCCCTATTACCCATGGGGTATATATGAACCTCAGCTCAGTGTGGAAATGCACCGGGGCTATATAGATAATACAGGGCGTGTTATCGTTTCCGCTGCCAATGACCATGTATTCCCCATGACAGAGACTGGTTCCCTGGTTCTCAATGACAACCGGTTTGGATATGTCAACCGGAAAGGGGAAATCATTGCCCATCTGGTATACAGGGAACTTATACCAGATCAGACAGCGGGGCTTCTCCTTGCAAAAAATGAAGATAAAAAATGGGGAGCCCTGTCCCTGACTGACGGGACAGAAATCATTCCCTTCCAGTACAGCGAACTCTCCGCCACACATTCCCCGAGTATCGTGTATAAACAAAACGGGCGGTATGGTCTCATGACCAATAAGGGACTACACCTTACAGCGGCCGTATATGATTCCATTGCGGACAGCGATTCCGGACTGTTCCCTGCGGAAAAGAACGGTCAGTGGCTATATCTGTCCACTTCAGGCAAGGAAGTCATCCACCTTCCGGATTCCATTACTGACGCCAGACCGTTCGTTCAGAATGCTGCCGCAGTTAAGGAAAACGGAAAATGGGGCCTTATCAACCATTCCGGTCAGTGGATTGCCTCCCCGGAATTTGATGATATCCAGATTCTTCCTTCCCATGGGGAATAAAAATCACTGCCGGTTACCGTAAGATGGGTTTCCGCATTCAGCAACAATAAAGGACCGCAAACCAGAACAGTCTGCGGTCCTTTTCCTATGTCCGTAATTTTTTATTTCAGTATCAGAGACAGGGCATTCGTCACCTTATCGATGCAGGGAACCTTTTCCTTTTCAAACAGATTCACAGTGGAGCCCTCACTGTCAAATCCCGTTCTCACTCCGATAAACTTGGCCCCCATGGCCCGGGCTCCGTACAGATCCACATCGGAATCCCCGATGACCCATACCACATCCCCGGCTCCCGGTCTGGCCGTTCCCCGGGAATATGCGCCATACCGTGCCGGATTCCTGCCAAAGGCGGCACAGGAAATCAGAAAGGGGTTCGGCTTATACAGTCTCATTCCGCCCAGCGCGGCCGATGCTTCCTCTGCATCCGTGGCTGTCGCTATATGCTGCGGTGAAAATTCATCATACCAGCCCAGGGCACGGAATGGAATCTCCGTCTCTATACGGGACCTTCCGGTGGCCACTCCAATCTGAAAGCCGTTTTGCTTCAGCCGTTCCATCATCTCCCGGATTTCCTGCGCGGGAACCAGTGAGTTTTCCCGATATAAAAGCCCGCTTTTTCCACCGCTGTATGGAAGTTTGTGCATCTGCCGCACATAAAGGGTATCTCCAAGATACCAGTTTTCAAACGCTTCAATCTGCAATCGGTAAAAATCAGAAAATCGGTCAATAAATGAACTGTCGCCGGTAATATCCTTTTCCATTTCCTTCTTTAACAAGTCAAAAATATCATTCCCCATCACCTGTTCCGGAATCACCGTCTTAAAAAGCTGCACTATCTGTTCTGCCAATGGCACATGGAGCCCCATAACCTGCATCCCCAGTGCACGGAAGTCTTCCGGTTTATGAATAGAAAAAGACAGCCTGTCGGCGCCGCCGGTGCGCTGTTTATATTCCCTGGCCATGCTCCACAGGATGCCGAGCATGCACAAGTGCGACATATCCCACATAGATTCCGCATTGTGACGATACAGCCAGCGCAGCAGGCCATCCTCTCCCCATACCCGATTCCGGATATAGGCAATCTGTCCTGCCGAAACCCTGGACGGCACAAAATCATCCTGTTCCACAGGAAGTCCCATATAGTCCCGACTGTAAAGTATTTCCCACACAGCCAGTGCCGACGCATTGAAGTATTGTTCTTCTCCCAGAAGCACCCCGTCCACATCAAATACCACGCATTTCATACTCATTACCTCCGGTGCATTTTTATCCTTTCCTAATCATATCATGTTTATTCCACTTACAGAATCCATCTTCAGCAGATGAATATGGACAAATATGGTATAGTTAATCAGGATGAATAAAATTTTCGGAGGCAAATATGACACAACCAAAGACAATCACGGTATACTGCGGATCGAGGCCGGGAAAAAGGAAAGAATACGCGCAGTTCGCGGCTGAATTCGGCTCCCGTCTGGGCAGAGAAGGCTACGCCATGCTGTTTGGCGGAGGCCGCCTGGGCCTTATGGGAATCACGGCAGATGCCGCCCTGGCAGCAGGTGCTACGGTGACCGGTATAATTCCGGAAGTATTCGTTGATAAAGAACAGGCCCATACGGGAGTGTCTCATCTGGAAGTCGTTAAGGATATGAACGTCCGGAAAAAGAAACTTATTCAGCTGGGTGATGCCTATGTCATACTTCCCGGGGGATTTGGCACACTGGAAGAATTCGCGGATACTGCGGACTGGATTCACATTTATCAGCAAAGCAACCGCCCGGTTATCGTAGCCAACATCTGCGGCCTTTATGACCCACTTAAAACCCTTATACGTACCTATATGGAAGAAGGATTTATGGACAGAGACGAATGGTCCAACCTGCATTTCTGTACTACATCCGATCAGATTTTTTCCATTCTCAGAGAATCGCTGACTGACGGGGATGTAAAGTAAACGATATTTTGAATTCTGTTTATTTCTTCACTTTTAATTCATATAAATTAATCAGATTTCATCGAAATCTCCAGCTGATTTTTATCAATTGCTACATAATTCAAAAAGTGCTATCATACTGATAATATTCATTATATTTTATTAACCTTATATCCAATAGGATTCTCCTGGGAATAAACCATTGTTTCAACATAACTCCGTCAGGCAGAATCTTTTTTCTTCTCTATATCATTTATCAATTTTAATTGTTCTGTATTCAGTAAGGAGACATTATGAACCCAGTACTTCATGTGGGTATAGATATCGGATCTACCACAATCAAAGCAGCAGTGCTTTCTCCCTGCAAAGAGCTGCTCTGGGGCACGTATGTGCGGCATATGTCTGAAATAAAGAAAGCCGTACTTTCCACACTGGACGAAATCCAGAAACGATTCCCCGGTCACAGGATCACCGCTGCCATCTCCGGTAGCGGCGGTATGGGACTTGCCTCCCGCTTTCAGATTCCTTTTTATCAGGAAATCCTTGCGGAGACCAAAGCGGTCCGCACATTTATTCCTGACGCCGATGTCATCATTGAACTGGGCGGTGAAGACGAAAAAATCACTTACCTGAGAAATGGTGTCGATCAGCGGATGAACGGTGCCTGTGCCGGCGGTACAGGGGCCTTTATCGACCGCATGGCCTCTCTGCTTTCTACCGATGCTGCAGGTCTGGAGAAACTGGCCCAGCAGTCGGAGCACATATATCCTATCGCTTCACGCTGCGGCGTATTCGCCAAAACGGATGTACAGGCCCTGCTTAATGACGGGGCAACCAGTTACGATATTGCCGCCTCCGTTTTCCAGGCTGTAGTCAACCAGACAATTTCCGGACTTACCTGCGGACGCCCTATCAAGGGAAAAGTCGTATTCCTGGGCGGTCCGCTTACATTCCAGCCATTTCTCAGAACCTGCTTTACCAACACGCTGAATCTCTCTCCGGAAAACGCAGTCCTGCCGGAACACAGCGAACTGTATGTAGCCATAGGCAGTGCGCTGGCCGGTATGCATAATAAGCCTTTCGCGCTGGATCCATGGCTGGAATCCATACATAAGTCCGACCTTTCGGAAAACTCCAAAGTAAAGACCCTCCCTCCGCTGTTCCGCTCCGAAGAAGACTATGAGGCATTCCGGAAGCGCCACGCGGCCCATCATGTTCCCTGCGACTCGCTGGCGGATGCCAGAGGGGCTGCCTGGCTGGGCATTGATGCCGGTTCTACCACAATCAAGGCTGCCCTCATCAATGAGAAAGGCCATCTGCTGTATCAGTGGTACAGCAGTAATCACGGCACCCCGCTGGAAGGGGCTAAGAAAATCCTTTCCCAGCTGTATGAACTGATGCCTTCCGGCCTGCACATTGCCGGAACCGGAGTAACAGGATATGGGGAAGACCTCATAAAATCAGCTCTGACCCTGGATATGGGCGAAGTGGAAACCATTGCCCACTACCGTGCCGCAGTTCATTTCTGCCCGGATGTGACCACCATTCTGGATATTGGCGGACAGGATATGAAGTGCAGCCGCATTAAGAATCATTCTATTGACAGCATTATGCTGAATGAAGCCTGCTCTTCCGGCTGCGGCTCTTTTCTGGATACCTTCGCCCACTCCCTGGGTATGGATATCCAGGAATTCTCAAAGATTGCTCTGTTTGCGGAGCATCCTGTCGATTTAGGTTCCCGCTGCACCGTTTTCATGAACTCCCGTGTAAGAGAAGCGCAGAAGAATGCTGTTTCCGTTGCTGATATTTCTGCGGGCCTGTCTTACTCTGTTATCAAAAATGCGCTGTATAAGGTAATCCGCCTTCACGATGCGTCGGAACTGGGAAATAAGGTTGTCGTACAGGGAGGAACCTTCTATAACGACGCCGTACTGAGAGCACTGGAAAATCTGCTGGGCTGCCAGGTAATACGTCCGGATATTTCCGGGCTTATGGGCGCTTATGGAATGGCCCTTCTGGCGCAGGACCGTTTCGCAGCTGATCATCACTCCTCCCTGGCCGGGCCGGAAATCATCCGTACCCTCACCATGGATAACCACATTCAGCGCTGCCCTGGCTGCGGTAATCACTGCATGCTTACGGTCACACGCTTTTCTGATGGCCGGGCATTTGTAACCGGTAACCGCTGTGAACGAGGGGCCTCTCTGGCGCTGACAGGAAAATCAGTTCCTCACTCCAGTCTCCCCAATATGTACCGTTGGAAGATGCGCCGCCTGTTTTCTTATCGGCCGCTTGCCCACCCTTCCAGGGGTACGGTAGGTATCCCCAGAGTGCTTAACATGTATGAGGATTACCCATTCTGGCACACATTCTTTACCAGACTGGGTCTTCGAGTCATTCTTTCGCCCTATGATATGCGGGATATGCCAATGGAAGCGATGGAAACCATCCCTTCCTACTCTGAATGTTATCCGGCCAAACTGGTACATGGCCATATCTACCGGCTGCTGGAACGCCATCCGGACTTCATCTGGTACCCCTGTGTGGATAAGGGACCAGACGAAGGCAGTGAAAACACATTCATGTGTCCAATGGTCACTTCCTACCCGGAAACCATTGCCGCCAATATGGATGGCATTCTCTCTGAGAAAAATATACCATTCCTTCATCCATTCCTGCCCATGCAGAACGAAAAGGTACTGGCCCGCCGTCTGTATGAAGCCCTGCGTTTCCTTTCGGTTTCCCATTCAGAAATCAGAAACGCCATCCAGGCTGCACGTAAAGAACAGGAGTCGTATCGTCAGGACCTGAAGGAAAAGACGCTGTCGATCCTCCATGAGATACAGGAAAAGAACCTCACCGGAATTGTACTGGCTGGCAGACCCTATCATCTGGATCCTACCGTACATCACGGCATCCCTGACCTGATTAACCAGCTGGGAATGGCCGTCCTCTCCGAAGATGGGATTTCCATGCTGAACAGGGAAATTCCAAACCTCAGAGTGCTAAATCAGTGGTCATATCATAACCGCCTTTATAAGGCAGCCGACTTTGTAACCCGGCATAAGAATCTGGAGCTGGTGGAACTTAATTCGTTCGGTTGCGGCCTCGATGCCATCGTAACGGATCAGGTACAGGAAATCATGTCCCAGAGGAACCGGCTGTACACAGCCCTTAAGATTGACCAGGGGCTGAACCTTGGCGCTGTGCGCATCCGTCTCCGTTCTCTGAAGGCCGCTATTTCCAACCGGACTTACGGGGACGGGAAGGTCGCCCCTATTATGTATTCCCATCCTATCTATACGCCGGAAATGAACGCAGAATATACCATCCTCGTTCCGGAGATGTCACCCGTACATTTCCCACTTCTGGAAGCGGCAGGCCGTGCCTCCGGGTATAATCTTAAAGTCATTCCGCCAGTGCGTAAGGATATTGATGTAGGGCTGGCTTCAGTAAATAATGATGCCTGCTATCCGGCCATCATTACCATCGGCTCACTGCTTCGCTCGCTCCAGTCCGGAGAATATGATTTATCCAAAACCGCCGTTATGCTTTCTCAGACAGGAGGCGCCTGCAGAGCATCCAATTATATCGGCATGCTCAAACGCGCCCTTGCACGTTCCGGATTTTCTCAGATTCCGGTTATTTCCCTTAATATGCAGGGGCTGGACAGACAACCGGGGTTTGAACTTACGCCCGCTTTCATGCGGCGTATCATCCGGGCTCTGATTTTCGGGGATGCGCTGATGCAGTGTCTCCTCCGGGTGCGTCCATATGAAGCACTTCCGGGAGCAGCCGACCGGCTGGTTAAGGCATGGCAGAAGAAATTCATTGACTGCAGCTCCCACGGCAAGTTCACTTACCGCACATACAGTCAGCTTCTGAAGCATATGATTTCCGAGTTCGATCATCTGCCGCTGACTGCAGAACAGTCAGTAAAGCCCAAGGTCGGAGTGGTTGGTGAAATTTATGTTAAGTTCAGCCCTATTGCTTCCAATGATATTTTCCACGCCATTGAACAGAATGGAGGAGAAGTCGAGGCCGGCGGCATGATTGACTTCCTTCTTTATGGCCTTATGGACAGCCGTTTCCAGCATAAATATATGGGCGGAAGCGCGCTGAAGGATCTGAAGGACACATTCCTCCGTGAACTTATCGAATGGTATCGCCGTCCTTATGAAAAGGCAATTAAGCAATCCCGCCGGTTCCATGCGCTGACCCCTATCGGCACCATGTATAAAAAGGCATCTCATTACTTATCTCTGGGACACCGTGCCGGAGAAGGCTGGTTCCTTACCGCAGAGATGATTGACCTGCTTGCTCATGGCGCAAGAGGTATTGTATGCCTCCAGCCATTTGCCTGCCTGCCTAACCACATAACCGGAGAAGGGATGATTCACAAGCTCCATCAGTCGTATCCGGAAGCTGTATTCCTTTCTCTGGACTGCGATTCCAGCGCCAGTCAGGTCAATCAGCTGAACCGTCTGAAACTGATGCTTAATTCCTTTACAGAGGAAACTCCGGAATCAGATGAAAGCGCTATTCTCCACGAAGTCATTGCCACCACGAAAGGATCTGCATTATGAGTAAAAACCTTACAGGAAAAGGAGAAAGAATCCGTCAGCGTATGATTGAAACCACCGCCAGAATCTTAAGAGAAAAGGGATTCAAGGCCGCCACTGTACGGGTTATTGCCCAGGAAGCCGGAGTTAATATTGCTTCGATAAAATATTATTTTGGATCCAAGGAAGAGCTTATCGGATATGCTCTGGATTATATGATGGGCAATTTCGAAAACATCGTTGCTTATCTGGATGATCCACGGCTTACGCCCAAAGAACGTCTTACCAAGTATATTCTGGCCTATTTCCAGCTGGCGAGAAAACACCCGGCTCTCTTTCATTCCATTTCCCATCCTTCCTCTGCGGAGAGCAAGGATACCTATTTCATTTACCTTACGCTCCTGCACAATCAGTGCTGGGACAAGGTCATTCGAAATGTAGCGGAAATGACCCATCTTAAAAACCGGAGGGACCTGGAACTTAAGAGTATGCAGATTTTCTCTGCCATAGAGTTCCCTATCATCCTGGAAGCCAATGAGACAGATTCCTTTATCACTCAGTATACTGACATGACTACACTTAAGCGGTATGTGGAACTGCTCCTTGATTTTTGACAACATAAAAGCGCATATACAGAACATCAGATTCTGTATATGCGCTTTTTACTTGCCCGGCTCAGAGTTCATCCGGCTTCCGAAGTTCCGGAAAATCTCTGGACGCGTCATGCGTCTCCATAAACTGTCTGGCTTCCTCGTTAACCGGTGTAAGGTCAATTCCCTGATCCCTGGCTCCGAAGATACATCCGCAGTAGTGCTGTCTGTACAGCTCAAATTCATCAGAAAGTTCTGTGGATCGAAGATAGCCATTGTGCTTCTTAAAATCACTGGGCAGGTAGGCAATCCGGGTTTCCTCTTCTATGTCCATCCCTACGGCATTGATGACCTGCGAATTCTTATATGAACTTACGGTCAGTGTCGTCGCAAAATAATCAAACCCCAGTTCTTTCATCTTTCTGGCCGTAGCCAGCATGCGCAGGTGGAAACAGCTTCGGCATCTTGCTCCGCCTTCCGGCTCATTCTCCTGTCCTTTTACCGCCACAAAATACGAAGAGGGGTCATACGGCGCGGCCAGAAAATGGACATCGGTTCCACGCGCCGCATTGAACTTATGTATAAGTTTCTGCTGCACATATTCCCGCCTCCGGTATTCCGCTTCCGGATGAATATTCGGATTCATGTAATATACCGTGACGTCCGCTGTCTTTACCAGTCTTTCCAGTACAGCGGAACTGCAGGGGCCGCAGCAGGAATGGAGAAGTATTCTGGGCCGGACGCCTTCCTGCTGCCAGCTTTTTTCCATCTGCTGAAACACCTTATCATAGTTAATCCGCTGGTTGGTATTCATATGTGCAAGTACTTCATGAAAATCGATCATTCTTTTCTTCCCTTCCTTCTCCTGTCTATATGCTCTGTTTTCCATAAGGCATATTTATATTTCATTCCTCCGGTATACCCGCCATCCCCATGTCTGGCAACTACCCTGTGACAGGGAACAATAATCACACAGGGATTGCGCCCGCAGGCCCTTCCTGCGGCACGGGCCGCTCCGGGGTGTCCTGCCTTTTCCGCGATTTCTCCATACGTAGCCACTCTGCCGTAGGGGATTTCCGCAATACATGTCCATATCTTTTTCTCGAAATCAGTCCCCTGCGGCCGGCAGGGCACTGTGAATTCCGTACGTATTCCCAGAAAATAGTCCCTGATCTGATCCGCCGTTTCCCGGATAAGGGGATCTTCTGATTCCCTGAGCGCCTCTTCTGTCCATCCGCAGCTGATTATACATCCATTCTCTGCGCAGATTTTAAGCCGCCCACAGGGCACCTGTATGATTCCGTATGACATGGCTCCTCCTAAAATAAAGATACCGGTTTATGTGTCCTTTTTATGGAAAATGGATGCAGAGTAAGTCCCACGGATTCCATCATTTCTGACAGCGATGCGGCCTTTGTCTCTTCCAGCGCTTTCTTCACTATAAAGGCACAGGCTTCCGCATCAGCCAGTGCCTGATGATGGTGGAAAGAGAAGCCAAGGATTCCGGCCACCGTATTCAGTCTGTGATTTGGCATATCTTTCCACAGACGTCTGGATAAAGTAACCGTGTCTCCCCAGTAGAAGTGGATATCCGGCAGATCATAATAATCAATGGTCCCTGCCAGTACTCCCATATCAAAAGGAGCATTATGAGCAAACACTACCTGTCCTTCCAGCAATCTGGCAATTTCTTCCCAGTAGGAAGGAAACTCCGGTTTATCTTTCACATCTTCCGGATGTATCTGATGAATCCGGATACATCCATCATCAAAATCCATAACCGGTGGGCGAATCAGCTCATACCATTTGTCCTGTATCCCTTCATCCCCACCAGATACAATGCCAAGCGAGCAGGCACTTACCTGTTCACGCGACGCAGTTTCAAAATCTATTGCAAAATATTTCATGTTCTCTGTCCTGTCTTATATCTATCTTTATGGCAATCCCCAAGCATTTTCCTGAATCCGTGCACCATACACTCCCCGGTCCTTCCTATCGGCCCGCCTGGCTCTCGCCGGTAGCATAATCAATATCTACCCCTGGCTGATTGTTATAACAATATACATTGAACATGATACCTACTCCGTGGTCTTCCACCGATTCCGCTTCCATAAGTACGCCCCGCGCTACCAGTTCATTGCCCTTAAATACAGGGGTTACGCGGTATAACACATGGTTTCCGGTTTCCTTAACATAGTCGGCTACCATATTTTCAAAAGGAAGCATTCCATCGACGTTGAGATATCTTGTTCCGGTAATTAAGTTCTTAGGATTTGCATTTTCTCCGGTCAGCTGATAACCAATGAGGTGACATCGGTTATACAGATACCGGCCATTGATAAAACGGTAACGGATGGTATGCCATCCGGTTGGCTTAATGTTTCCTATTCTGCCCCGTTTCTCTTCCGGCATCGTATCCTGACTGACGCTGGCCTTGGCGGCGGTGCATCGTCCCAGGTTATCCAGATTGCCATAGGATTCAAACGACTGGGCCGTTAATTCATCGGTCTTAAAGAACGGCTTGTTCCCATTGATTACCACATAGGGCTTTCCACTGAATTCAGGAATCTGAGATAAATCCACACTCCCTGTTTCATCCGGTACCGAATCGGCAGCTTCCACCTGCTGTTTCTTCTGTGATACCTCTTCCCTTACCTGACTGGCAATATTGCCGGCAATGGCATCCGCATTCCCACAGGCGGTAAGCAGCATGGATACAGCCAGCATAAATGACGCAAGCAGTGCATATATCTTCTTTTTCATCTGCAGTATACTTCCTCCGTTATCTTGTCATGAGAAAATCCAGGAAACTCTTCCGTCCGCGTAATCTTCCAGTCTGTCAGATCCAGGTCAAAATAGGTATCCGCCGGATAATCCCTGTTCCAATGGTATAAAATCACTTTCTCAATCTCTTTTTCGCAGGCTCCGGGCGGAATGGTCTCTGCCAAAACAAATTCACCTGAGGCCGCCCGCTCATAAAACCGCTCGTCCACATGGATTCCCGGTGAAAGCGGCTCAAACAGAGCCGCCGTATAGGCACTCATCCAGAGCGAATGCCCCCTGGTAATTTCAAGGATTCTCTGAACAAGCACGCGGTCACGGCTCTGTCTTCTGTGATTGAACAGCATACCCATAGAATTATCCACAATGGCAATCCAGATCATATATCCCCCTTATCTCATAAACATCCGGGAAAATATCTGTTCACAAACGCAATATCCTTTATCTGAAAGGTCTTCCCCTGCAAACAGGAAAGTTCCGGATCATGGATTACGTCCGGGAAAGCTATTCTGCAGGAGCAGAGCAGCTGCCGGTTCTCATGGTATTCCTTATTCAGATTCTTTTTCCCATATTTATTATCCCCAAGCAGCGGATGCCCTGTAAAGGCCATCTGGCAGCGTATCTGATGCGTGCGCCCTGTTTCCAGCCGGCACTCTACCAGAGACAGCTTCCCGTTGCTTGCCAAAACGCGATACTCCATACTGGCGGTTTTAGCCGCCGCGGAAGGCCGTTCGCTGACATGAACAAGACTTTCCCTGGCATTTTTTGTCAGATAATGTTCCAGGCGCCCTTCTTTCTTTTCCGGGCATCCGGAAACTATACATACATAGGTCTTTTTCACCCGACGTTCCTTAAACATCCGGTTGAGAACATCCAGACTGTGCCGGTTCTTAGCCAGTACCACAAGCCCGGAGGTATTGTAGTCAATGCGATGACACAACCGGGCACGTTCTCCCCGTTCCTTCAGCCGGTCATTCACTTCATTTTCCAGTGTACTGTCCGTTTTTCCCGTCAGATCTTCTGACAGGATTCCGGCCTCTTTATTGACAATGATCACATGCTTATCTTCATATACAACGGAAAAATGACAGGTCCTTTCCTTTTTTCTCCCTTCATTGAGAATATAGGAAACCACCTTGTCCCCGCTGTGCACACGGTCATCTTTCTTAGGATGTTTTCCATTGACCCGGATTTTCTTTGTCTTTATCGCCTTAAGAAGGAACATTTTAGAATGTTCCGGCATCCTGTTCATAAGAAACCGGTCAACGCGAAGACCATCATCCTTTTTCCCTACGGTAAATTCTTTCAATTTCAGCTCCTGTAAAAGTCACTCTGACAGCAAAAGCCCATCTGCCGTTGAGATGAGCTTTTCTAATTACTTCTTTTTATCCTTTCCCAGCCTGTCCAGAATCATATCCAGGGTATGCCAGGCCAGCACGGCACATTTTACACGTACAGGCATTTTGGAAATATCCTTAAGTGTGCATGCCGCTTCCAACTCTTCCAGCTGACTGTCATCAGTAACATCACCGCGGATCATCCCAAGGAACAGATTTACCAGATGTCTGGCCTCTTCCAGTGTACGTCCCTTTACCAGTTCCATCATCATAGCCGTCGAGGCCTGACTGATAGCGCATCCGCTTCCTGTATACGCAATATCCTTAATTACCCCATTCTCCACGACCATGGAAATATCAATATCATCCCCGCAATTAGGATTATGTCCATGTTCATGTACTGTAGGGTTCTCAATTGTTCTGCGATTGGTCGTATCCTGATTATATTCCAGAATCAGATCTGTATATAACTGCTTGATATCCATTAATCTCTGTACCCCATAACCTTACGTACCTGTGCTAATTTATCCAGGAGATAATCTACTTCATCTTCTGTATTGTAGAAATAAAAACTTGCCCGGCAGGTCGAATTAATTCCGAGATAAGTATGGAGAGGTTCTGCGCAATGATGCCCTGTACGGATACAGATTCCATCGGCAGAAAGAATCTGTGCCACATCTTCCGGATGGACCCCGTCCACGGTAAAGGCGATAAGCCCTTCCTTTTCTTCCGGATTATCCGGTCCGACAATATGCACAAACGAAAGCTGTTTCATTCCTTCCAACGCGCGGGCTGTCAGTTTTCTTTCCTGCTCTCTTATGAAATCAAAGCCGATGTGCCGGAGATAGTTGATTGCCGCCGCAAGGGATACCGCCCCTTCCGTATACTGCGTTCCCGCTTCAAAACGGGCCGGCAGCGGTGCAAAGGTCGTTTCCTGTTCCTTCACCTGTTCAATCATATCCCCGCCGCGCAGAAACGGCTCCATTTCTTCCAGCAGTGCCTTCTTTCCGTAAAGAACCCCGATACCTGTCAATGCACACATCTTATGTCCGGAAAAAGTGTAGAAATCACAGTCCAGCGCCTGTACATCCGTGTGCTTATGTGGTGCCCCCTGAGCCCCGTCCATAATGACTATGGCCCCATGGCGATGCGCCCTTTCTATCAGAGGCGCGGGATCAAAATCAATTCCCAGTACATTGCTTACCTGAGCAAAGGAAAAGATTTTTACCTTGGGATCATCAATTTTTGCCAGATCTTCTTCCCTGAAGTGCCCTGTTTCCTTATCTACATAGATATAGTCGAGCTCCGCTCCGGTCTTTTCGCAGGCACGCTGCCATGGCACCAGATTGGAATGATGCTCCGCAATCATAATAAGTATGCGGTCCCCCTTTTTCAGATGCGTTTCCGCATAGGACCTCTCAATAAGGTTCAGGCTTTCTGTAGTATTCCGGGTGTATATAATTTCTTCCACACTGGCTGCGTGGATAAAATCCCTTACCGTTTCCTTAGAGTCATCATACGCCTGAGAGGCGGAAATGGCCAGTACATGGGCCCCGCGATGCGGGTTTCCATTTCCGGTAATATCGTAGTCATAAACGGCACGAAGTACCGGTTCCGGTCTCTGGGTAGTTGCCGCATTGTCAAAATAAACAATCGGATGCCCGTTAACTTCCTGCTTCAGAATCGGAAAGTCCTTTCTGATTATTTCTGTATTCATAAACTCTCCTTTGCATCCAATGCATGGTTTACCGCTTCCAGCACCTCATCCTGCAGGCTGCTGTCCATGCGGTCAATCAGTGGACGCAGCATAGACTCAATGACCATACGCTGAGCCTCTTCTCTGGAAAACCCACGGCTCATTAAATAGTAAATAATCTGTTCATCCAGCTGACCGGCACTGGAGGCATGGTTCCCCATAACATCATCTTCCCGGCAAAGCAGAAGAGGGAGGGATATGTTTCTGGCTTTAGGACTAAGCTGTATAGTGTAATCGCCTTCATCCCCCTGTGAACCGCTACATCCATGCTTAAAGTCCAATGTTCCACGGAACACCTTCTTAGCATGGTCATCCAGGGCGCCCTTCACATCAATATGGCTTTTTGTCTCTTTCCCCACATGTTCCAGGTGATAGAATAAATCTTCATGCTGCGTGCCGCTGGCGGCATAAACAGCGGTTTCTGTCATATCTGACTTACGGCCTTCCAGCCGGCCTGTGCTGTGAACGATAACCTTTTCCCCTCCCAGAAGGGCCGACGCGAAATCACAGACCGCCCCCTCGTGGAGGATTACGTGTCTCTGATCAGCAAGCACCGCCCCGGGAAGGTTTCTTTCCAGGATGGATACTTTCAGCTTCCCTCCATCCTGTACTTCATAACAGGCGGCAGAGATAATCTGCCCTCCCGCTTCCTTCCCATCCCATATCCAGATGAGATTCAGTTCCGATCCCTGACCAACAGAGACAGAGAATGTACCGCAGAAGTCTTCTGTTCCATTCTCAAGATTGAGCCGGACAGACAGTGCAATCTTCACTCCGTCCGGAATGTTTATCTGAAAATGTTTTCCCGCTGCCGCTGTCTGTACCAGCTCCTCCGCCGCTCCATTGAAGAAATCAGGAAGAGAACCTCCTTCAGAGACATAGGTCATATCGGAAAATTCAGGTTCCGCTTTGTTTCTGCTTCCTGCAAAATCAAGCACCGTTTCATTGGTATGTGTATATCGGTACGTCAGTCTGGGGAGTGTGTTTACTTTTATCTTATCCATTATTTCCTCCTCAGCCTATAGCCCCTTCAAATTCCAGATTAATCAGACGGTTCATTTCCACCGCATATTCCAGCGGAAGTTCCTTGGAAATCGGTTCAGCGAATCCACGGACCAGCATGGCCTTGGCGTCTTCCTCTGACAGTCCACGGCTCATGAGATAATAAATATCCTCATCCGGAATACGTCCGATTGTCGCTTCATGTCCCAGATCAATATCATCGTTTTCAATGATAATGTCCGGAATCGTATCTGAGCGTGATTCATCATCCATCATCAGGGATTCGCAACTGATGGCGCCCTTGGCCCCTTCTGCATGCGGTCCGATATGTACTACACTCCGGTAAACCGCTTCCCCGCCGCCTTTGGAAATGGACTTGGAATTGATATTTATGCTGGTGTTCTTACCGTAAGCTTCCACCTTAGCTCCGGTATCCAGGCACTGCCCTTTACCGGCAAAGGTAATCCCTGTAAATTCACAGGTGGAATTATCCCCGCGCAAAACCGTATCCGGATACAGGCAGGATACATGGGACCCAAAGGACCCGCTTACCCAGATCATATGTCCGCCCTCTCCAACAACCGCTTTCTTTGTGTTGAGGTTATACATATTCTTGGACCAGTTTTCAATAGTGGAATAGCGCAGGGTGGCTCCCTTTTTTACAAACAGTTCCACCGCACCGGCATGAAGATTGGCTACATTGTACCGTGGAGCGGAACAGCCTTCGATGAAATGGCAGTCTGCCCCTTCTTCCACAATGATAAGCGTATGTTCAAACTGCCCTGCCCCCGGTGCATTAAGCCGGAAATAACTCTGAAGCGGCATATTCACATGAACACCCTTTGGCACATAGACAAAGGAACCGCCTGACCATACGGCATAGTGAAGCGCCGCAAACTTATGATAGGATGGCGTAATCAATGTTCCAAAATAAGGACGGACCAGATGCTCATATTTTTTTACCGCCGTTTCAAAATCAACGTAGATAACTCCCTGTTCTTCCAGTTCCTTCTGAATGTTGTGATATACCACTTCGGAATCATACTGAGCCCCGACTCCGGCCAGAGATTTTTTCTCCGCCTCCGGTATCCCCAGACGATCGAATGTATCCCGGATATTTTCCGGCAGATCTTCCCAGTGGGCCTTCATATCTGTCTTCGGGCGGACATACGTATCAATGTGACCCATATCCAGTTCGGAAATATCGGGCATCCATGGCGAAATATCCAGCTCATTATAGATTTTCAGTGCCTGAAGGCGCTTCTTCAGCATCCATTCCGGTTCTTCCTTCTTAGCCGATATCTCCCGGATTACCTCTTCCGTCAATCCGGTATCCGCCTTATAGGAATAGCTGACCTCATCCTTTATATCATATATGCTGCGGTTGATATCGCTGACTTCGCTTCTTTTCTTTGTATCCGCCATATCACTTACACCTCGGATTTAAAGGCATCAAACCCATGGTCTTCAATTTCATCCACCAGTTCAGCGCCGCCCTCTTTCACAATACGTCCGCCAATTAGCACATGGACCTTATCCGGAGGAACAAACTTAAGCAGCTGATTCAGATGCGTAATCATAATCAGCGCGTTATTTTCATTATGATATTTACGAATGTTATCCGCTACAATGCGTACAGCATCCACATCCAGCCCGGAATCGGTTTCATCCAGCATAGCCAGAGCCGGATCCAGAATCCTCATCTGAAGGATTTCATTTTTCTTTCGTTCTCCGCCGGAAAATCCATCATTCAGATAGCGTCCGGCATAGGATTCATCCATAGCCAATTCTGTCATTCTCTGCTTCATCAGACGCTTGAAAGGAAACAATCTCTGCTGTTTTCCGCTGATAATGGATTTAGCCGTGCGTATAAAATTCTCTGTAGTAATCCCTGCCACTGACACGGGGGACTGGAAAGAAAGGAATATGCCCTTTCTTGCCCTTTTATCTGTGGTCAGCTCGGTAATATCTTCCCCTCTGAAAAAAATATGCCCCTCAGTAACCGTATAGGCTGGATTTCCCATAATGGTGTGTAGCAGCGTCGACTTTCCAGCACCGTTCACCCCCATGATGGCATGAACTTCTCCAGAATTCACGGTGAGGTTAATGCCGTGAAGGAGCTCTTTTTCTCCAACGGAAACATGCAGATTTTCTATGCGAAGCAGTTCGCTCATATGATCACCTCATTGATCGGTTAAATAATATATATACTTTAGCTTAAAGTCGCTTAAATCCTCTGACTGTACGGTACTATTCTAAACTATTTTAGTCTATAAGTAAAACCGCCGCCTGCTAAAAAATGCCGGTATTTTCTATATCCCTTTCTGATATCCCCGCTTACCGGAAAATTTTCCGCCAATAAAAAAGCAACGGCATAACCCGTTGCTTTTTTACTGGTATTACTTGCTGGAAGCGCCAAACCACTTAGCATGAATCTTGTCATATGTGCCGTTGTCCTTCAGTTCCTTCAGTGCGGCATTGACATCCTTCTGCAACTGTTCATTATCCTTGCTCATAGCAAATACCATCGGAGCACCTTCTTTTGGAGTGCCGACAATCTTGACGTCCTTATCAGCTCCCTTGTTCAGATAGTACATGCTTACCGGACGGTCAAGAATTACCGCATCTACCGTTCCTGCCTTCAGTTCCATGAATGCCTGAGCATTGGAGTCGAGCTGCTTAACCTGGCTTGCTCCATTTTCCTGAGCCAGTTTTACGGATTCAGTACCTACCTGGGCACCAACCACCTTGCCCTTCAGGTCGCCCCAATCATTAACATTGCTGTTGTCCTTCTTAACCAGGATGACATATCCGTTTTCAGTGAAGTACGGATCGCTGAACAGAACCTGCTTAGCACGTTCCGGAGTTGCGTCCATACCGGAAGCAATCAGATCAATCTGGTTACTCTGAATAGCCGGAATCAGTGCGTCGAAGCCCATGCTCTTAAATTCCATCTTAGCACCCATCTGCTTGACGACTGCATCTGCCAGATCGAGATCGAAGCCTACATACTTTTCATTTTCAACAAATTCAAATGGCGGGAATGTGGTTTCTGCCCCTACACGGATAACCTTGCCCTGTTCAGATGCCGCACTGCTATCTGAAGAGCTTCCACAACCTGCAAGACCAATTGCTGCTGCCGCTACAAGACCAGCGGCTACCATCCACTTACCAGTTTTTCCCATTTTCATATAATTCATCTCCACAAATGACTATTTCCTTGCTGAACAGTAAGGCGAATTAATTTGATGACACAATACTAACAGAGCCACTACCCTATGTCAAGTATTTTTATGAGTGTTTATGAATAATTTTTAATTTTATTTTTCGTTTATTTGTTCATGTTTCACCTGATTTTTCTTTCTTCACGTAAAGGTTGTACACGTTACAATCTTCGATATTTATTGATTATTTTGCGTAGGTTTCACTAAAATCCACCTGTACCTGTTTTCACACAGTCCGCATATTTCTGTAATTATTTTTATGCACACGTATACACTTATCCCATTCTTTCTTTTACTTTTCCCTCTGCCCCATTTCCATAGATTTTTGTCATGAATCATTGTATAGTATATAGGTATATAGCATAGCCATGAACAGATTGTGATGCTTTTTTCACTGTTAATCACTGCTTTAACATTTATTTAACTCTGTTATTTATACTGGAGCTGGTGTGGTTTTAAGCACCAACCGCTGAATCTGCATTGGTGCCTGTTATAATCTAATGAAGGGGTTTTATGGATTTCATTACATCACTTTTAACGGAATGGGGTTATCTTGCCTTATTCATCATCATGACTCTGGAAAATATGAACATCCCTATCCCCAGTGAAATCGTACTGGGATTTGCCGGATTTCTGGTATTTAAAGGCGTGTTTGCCTTCTGGCCTACTATCCTTGTCGGCACAGCTGCCGGATTGACCGGCTCTCTGCTCTCCTACTGGATGGGCTATAAGGGCGGACGCAAAATCCTTCTGAAGTTCAGTACCAAAGGCGGGTTAACCACAAAAAAGCTGATTGCCGCCGACTCCTGGTTTCAGAATTTTGGCGGACTGGCTGTATTCACCGGCCGTCTTCTTCCGGGCATCCGTACGTTTATTTCACTTCCCGCAGGTATTGCCCAGTACAATCTCAGAAAATTCATCTTATTTTCCATTGCAGGTACTATCCCCTGGACCATGCTGCTGGTCTATATCGGTTCTGCCCTGGGGGAAAACTGGGAAACTCTGTTATTATATAAGGTAGAAATTGCCGCTGGAGCATTTCTGTTCGTAGGCATGATCATCATCATCTACCGTTTTTTTAGAAAGCAAAAATAAAATAATATGTCTAATAAAAGAAAGACCTGTTTACTGTTACTTTGTTTCGGGGTACTTTTGTACGGAACGTATCTGGGGCTGATTCCATTGCTGGACCCGGATGAGCCGGTGTACGGGGAAACTGCCAAAGAAATGCTGCTGACCGGCGACTGGCTCTCTCCCCGCATTTACGGAGAATTCTGGTACGATAAGCCACCTCTTTTTTATTGGCTGGAAGCCATATCCTTTAAGCTGTTCGGTCTGTCCACCTGGTCAGCCCGTCTGCCTTCTGTACTGGCCACCCTTATAACATCCATCTATCTGTACTGTTCCTCCATTTCCCTGATTGGGGAAAAGAGGGCCCGGTATAGTGCCTTTATATTTACATCCGCCCTGGAAATCATCATTCTGGCCCGCAGTGCCGTAACGGATGCCACCTTAATGCTGAGCCTTACCATTGCACTGGTGTCATTCCTGAAGAAGCAGTATAAGACCGCCTACATTGCCTGTGGTCTGGCACTGCTCGCCAAAGGTCCCATAGGCTTTGCCTTTCCGGCCCTTATCGTCGCCCTGTGGATGATACTTTCACGAAAATTCACCTGGAAAAACATCATGTCCCTTCACTGGACATGGGGCATCCCCTTAGCCTGTCTCATAGGTCTCCCATGGTTTATCTATATGGGAATCATTCATGGCACCCCTTTTATTGATACGTTTCTGGGCTATCACAATATCACCCGGTTTGTAGCACCTGAACATGCAGGAAAAGATCATATCTGGATGTATCTGGTAGTCTTGGCCGCCGGCTTCTTTCCCTGGGTGGCTGCCATCCCTGCCATTTTCGCTTCTATCCGGAAATGGATGCATAAGGAAGTCATGCTGTATCTTATGGTATGGGCCGGCTTCATATTTATGTTCTTTTCCCTGTCATCTACACAGCTGTTTTCCTATATTCTTCCCATGTACCCCGCATTATCCCTTCTTGCCGGATGTGCGGTTGCAGATATGGAGGAATCGGGTGCTGTACCGTTGTATGTAGAGATTTCTCATGCCTTCTTCTTCCTTCTGGTTGTGGCCGCCCTCGGTCTGGCTCCGATTATGCCGGACGGAGGTCCTGCCGTTAAGATAGGAATCCTCATCATGATGACCGGTCTGGGAACCATCTCCGTCCTTGCGCTGGCAAGGCGGCGATTCTTCCTGTTCCGGACAGCGCAGTACCTGTCAGCCGCTGCCCTTATCCTTTCCGTATGGATACTGTTCGCATCCAGTGTCTCTCACAGTTTTACATCGTATGCCATAGGAAGCCGGCTGCACCGTGAACTGCCTTCCGGAAGTTCCGTATACATTGATTCATTCTACCTGCCCTCTATTGCTTTTTATCAGAATATATATGGCCATCCGCTTCCGGAATATTCAGCCGATAAACAACAGAATGCGCGGACGAATGCCAGTGAAGGGGTCTATCTCCCTGGGGATAGCACCAACCTGCGTATCCCTTCCGACTCCTATATTCTGGTTCAGAAAAAATCATTCGCCCGCTGGCCGGAAGAACATAAAAAAGATCTTCATCTGCTCTGGCAGGAAGATACGGCCTGTTTCTTTATAAAAGGAGGGAAACCCATTGAAGTTAACGAAAAATAATCGGTTATGGATTATCATTTTCCTGGTAAGCTTTCTGTTTCTCCTCTGGGGGAATCAATATCTTCCCGTCACCGACCCGGTAGAATCCAATTATGCGCTTACTGCCAAGGAAATGGCAGAATCAGGAAACTGGCTCTCCCCTACTATTTACGGACATTACTGGTATGATAAGCCCATTATGATTTACTGGCTTACCGCCGCCTCTTACCGTCTGTTCGGCTTTACCAGCCTGGCTTCCCGCCTGCCTTCCGTGCTGGCCGGAGCCCTGTCCGCCGCCTTACTGGGTGCCTATACCCAGCGTCTTCTCCATAACCAGAAAGCGGCCGTCTGTGCCAGTCTTTTCCTGGTTACTTCGCTGGAATTCTGGATTGTCTCCCATGCTATCATTACCGATCAGCTTCTTTTCCTTTTTACCATTCCCACCATGCTGTCCGCTTTTATAGGGCTGAATGAGAACAGCCGGAAACATATGGTGATTGCCTATGCGGCGGCCGCTCTGGCCGGCCTTACCAAAGGACCGGTCGGCCTGGTACTCCCCGGGTTGCTGCTGCTTCTCTGGTGCGCCTCCATGCGCTCATGGAAAATGGTCAGGCGATGCTTCCCCTGGCAGGGAATCCTCTGTTTTCTCCTTATCGCCACACCATGGTATGGTGCCATGATTTATTATCACGGAACTGATTTTATCAGTCAGTTCCTGGGACTGCACAATGTAGTCCGTGCTACCTCTTCAGAACATCCGGAAGACAATCACTGGTATTATTATCTGGTCCTCCTTCCGGTATCCCTTCTCCCATGGACCGGGCTTTCCTTCCTGCAAATGAAAACATTCCGCCGGCAGGCTCTGTACCAGCCACTGTACCGATTTCTCATGATATGGTGCTGGGGTACCATTGGTTTCTATACCCTGATGGCCACTAAATACGTAACCTACACCTATATCGCTGTCATTCCTGCCATACTTCTGGCCGCAACCGCCATTCCGCAGTCGTCAGAAACGCGTAAATTCCACTGTCTGCTCTTATTACCTGCCCTGTTCATGGTTATAGCCTTAAGCGGTGGAACACTGGCCTTAAAAGGCACCAGCTGGACTCCTTTTTACATTCTGGCACTGCTGTCCATCAGTCTTTGCGTATACAGTTTCAGAAATACGAAAAAGCTGATCTTATCCATCAGCCTCAGTATATCCGCACTGTATATCTGTCTGGTTTCCACCGGCCTCGGCCTTTATCTTTCCACCCGCTCAGGTATCCTGATGGCTCAGTCATTCCACAGCCTGCCTGGCTATCACCTGTTTTTCTCCTCCTATAGTGCTTCCTATACGTACTATACGGGAGAGACGGCCATCCGACTGGTACCTTCTGTGGCGGATGCGGAGAAACGAAATCCTCTGTGGAATGAAAAATATACCATGCCTTCCCTTCCGGATACCCATCTGGAGTCACTGACCGGAGATAAACCGGTTTACCTTTATGTTTCCAGAAGCAATTTGAAGCTGTTTGACCGCTGGAACATGCGCAGGGATTTTATCCCTGTGGAAACCTTACCTTCCGGTTCAATTTATCAGTATAAAAAATGAGTGAGAACCTATGAACTATTTTCGTGAAATGCATAAAGTAAAATTATTTATTGAAAAACTAGCTGATTACCATCACCCGGACGTATTTAATCCCTGGGCAGATTATGACCCGGATTATGATGTGGCTTCTGCTCGTTCTATCCGCCGGAAACAGCTGGCCCGGTATCTGATTCACCGCATTGAAAACGCGCGTATCCTTCTGATTGCCGAGGCCTGTGGATATCAGGGCGGCCGTTTTACCGGTATCGCCATGACCTGCGAACGAATGATTCTTAATGAGCATCCCTATGTAGACTCCCAGATGGTCCTTGGCTGTCAGGGGAAACGTACAAGCCGCAGAGACAGCCCGTTTATTCCCAGGGAAACGCAGCGTACCAGGGGATTTAATGAACCTACTGACACCGTAGTATGGAATGCGGCCCTTTCTGCGGGGCTGGGGCCTAATGATTTTCTGCTCTGGAATATTTTCCCATTTCACCCGCATAAGGAAGACCATGCGCTGAGCAACCGTACCCCCACAGAATCAGAACTCCAGGACGGTCTCTTTTTTACCGAAGAGCTGTTAAAACTGACCGGTCCGCTTCCCGTCTACGCCATTGGACGGAAGAGTGAACAGACACTTACCGGTGCAGGCTATCAGGTAACCGGACTCCGCCACCCTGCCAATGGCGGTGCCACCCTGTTCCGTGAAGGATTGCGTGACTCTCTTATCCAGACCGGACTGTATAATGGCTGACAGATGAAGGAAAAAAGGACTGTGAAAACACGATGTTTCTCATGCTTTCACAGTCCTTTTCTGCTTATATTTTTAGCCTTATAATGGATGTATACACGCAGGCATTATACCTGCCCTATCAAAAGTAAAGGAGTGATTGCCATGTTACGTTTTTCCAGCATAACCCGTATAAGTTTCCTTCTGCTGCCCCTGATGGTCTGCACTCCGGCCCTGGCAGCTCTCAGCAGCCCCTCTGCCCAGGTTAATCAGAATATTATCCAGGCCAGGGAAAAACAGAGCCGTTTCCTGATTAACCAGAGCCGGCTGACCTCCCGTATCTCCGGGACAGATACCCATCCCTCCCCGCTGCAGTCCATGTCCCTGCAGCAGGCTGAGGCCCGGCAGATCCGGTTAAATGCGAAAAACCAGCTTCAGCGCATGCGAAGTTCTTTCCCCTCCCTGTCGGTGTCCACCCCCGCTCCTCAGACATCGCCTGCCACCGCTTCCCCCACAGCTTCCCCTGCCCCGGCCGGATCATCCGGTTCTTCCCAGGATGACAGCCTTCAGGAGATTCATACTCTGCAATCTCTGTACAATCAGGAACAGATTGCCTACTATACTGCTCTGGCAGAACAGGAAAATAAAAACTCCTGAACCACATATCCAAAATAAAAAGGTAAATGAGACCCGGATAGGTCTCATTTGCCTTTTTTGTATTCCCGGTATCATCCCCGGAAATATATGTCTGAATCTGACATGTACTCTCTGTTATGCCTTATGCTTTTCAACAACAGCCTTTGGTGTAAATACCAGGTGTTCGTTAATGAATGTTGTGAAACCAAGTTCGCTCAGTTCACGACCATAACCGGAATTCTTGATTCCGCCGAATGGAAGTTCCGGCAGAGATGTCCATCCGGAGTTAATAAAGGACATACCGGTTTCAATCTGAGCAGCCACTTCACGGGCATGGTCCAGATTGCTGGAGAATACGGTTCCGCCAAGGCCATAAGAGGAATCATTAGCCAGAGCAATGGCTTCTGCCTCATCCTTTACCTTATATACTTCGCCTACCGGTCCGAATACTTCCTTGTTGTAAAGCGGATTATTCTTATCAATACCAGTAATGACTGTCGGCATTACGAAATTGCCTGGATGGTCAATCGGCTTGTTGCCATATTCAACAACGGCGCCGTTAGCTACTGCCACTTCAATCGCCTTGAGCACATCTTTCTTCGCCTGTGCAGAAGACAGCGGTGCCAGCGTGGTGGATGGATCCATTGGATCGCCCCACTTAGCCTGGGAGAATACTTCTACCAGATCTCTTACGAAACGGTCATAATTCTTTTCAGTCACGATGAAACGCTTGGAAGAAGTGCATACCTGACCTGCGTTGAAAAGACGGGCAAAATTCATAACCGCCTTAACTTCATCCATGTCCGCATCATCAAGAACGATAAATGCGTCATTACCGCCCAGTTCCAGGGAAGACTTCTTGAGGTTTCTGCCAGCTTCTTCTGCAATAGAAGCACCGCCACGTTCAGAACCTGTCAGGCAGGCTCCTGCGATGCGCTTGTCGGAAATGGCCTTGGATACCTGTTCATAAGAAATGAAGAGGTTCTTGAATGCGCCTTCTTCTACACCGGCTTCGCGTACCAGATCTTCAAAGGCAACTGCGGAACCCGGGCAGCAGGAAGCATGCTTAAGAAGCATTGGATTCCCTGCGATAAAGTTCGGAGCAAATACACGCATAACCTGATAGAATGGGAAATTCCATGGTTCTACTGCAAAAATTACACCGATGGACTGCTTGATATAGTAAGCTTCGCCAGCTGCTGTTTCCAGTACCTGCGGCTTGAGGAATTCATCCGCCTTATCTGCATAATAATCTGCAATGTCCGCACAAAGAAGAACTTCGCCCTTTGCTTCGCCAATCAGTTTGCCCATATCTTTGGTAATTGTTTCTGCATATTTGTCTGCATCACGACGAAGCAGGTCAGCTACCTTGTGCAACTGAGCCTTGCGTTCTTCCAGATTGTTTTCACGACGCCATTTTTTGTACAGTGCATGACCGGAAGCAATTGCCTGTTCCAGTTCTGCATCGGTATGATTTGCATATTCCTTAAGTGTTTCATTAGTAAATGGATAAATTGTCTTGTAAGCCATGTTTACCTCTCCTTTACTCAACGTTATATAATAACCACTTGTTCTGTCCGAATATGGACAGAAATAATTCGGATTTAAACCTGTACTTATCATATACCACTATATCGAAAAATGCAAATGCAGTTCCATCAAATTCTATATGAAATTTGTATTCCCCAGTATAGAATTATTCTTTGACGCATGCCCAGCCCTATCCTTTCCGCCGCAGCGTAATTATGGTAATTTCGCGGCTGCATCCCCACCGGAACGGGAACCATCCTCCCGTGCCGCGTGATACATATCCATACCAAGGGCCCGCCCGATACAGTCCACGGGTATATACATAAGGAGTAAGGATTGGCTGTCCCATAAATCCGGTCTGCATCCCATGGGTATGCCCGGTGAGTGTGATTATGGCCTTATGACGGATCCCTTCCCGTATAAAATCGGAATGATGCGCCAGAAGAATTACCGGGGCTCCCTCCGGTATACCGGAAAACGCCTTATCTGCCATATTCCGTTCCTTAGTTATCCGTATCCGTTCATCGGCAGCAAAGGGATAATCCGTGCCGGCTATATATAATGCCTTTCCGCCCCTGGTAAGCACTACATGATTATTCTGCAGAAGAGTTACCGGCGTCGTCTTCAGTTCATCCGCTATATATTTCTTATTGCGGTAATATTCGTGATTTCCCCATACAAAAATAATCCCGTATGGAAAGTTTCCGTTTTCCCCTGTCAGTATGCGGGCTGTTTCCGGCATCACTCGGACATCATCAATCAGATCACCGGTGAGCGCAATCATCTGAGCCCCTTCCCGCCGCGCAATCAGAAAATCCTCCGGAAGATTCCGGTTGGTATAGTACGGACCGACATGGGTATCTGAAATCTCCGCAATTTTAAATCCATCCCAGGCCGCAGGTAATTCAGGGGATGAAATCTCCACATGCTCGGTTACTTCCTGCATATTTCCCCTAATGGCGCCGGTTGTACCGAAAAGTACGGCCAGACAGGTAATACCCCAGGCCAACCGTCCTATAATCCTCCTGCCTTTCCCGAACGCGCGAAAAACCGCCAGCAGGAAGAAAAATGGAGCAATCAGCAGAGAGGCTATCATAATACCTACCGCCAGATAGGCAACCCAAAGCATCCACTGCCCGTAGTGGATATAGGCAAAAGTATACCAGTTGAAAAATGCCGTTCCTGCGGCTGCCGTAAGACCGAACCCCATCCCCTGCCAGACAGAGCGTCTAGTTCGAATGGAAGCCATAAACAGCAGCCCATTGGCCAGCCCCAGCAGAGAAAATATGGCAATAAGCCGGTAAAAGAAATTCATACTGGGCATATAATTCGGTGCCATCCTGTACTCACTCCTTTATTCCAAAACCAGCTTTTCCGCCCAGGCTGCCAGCCGGGCATGCGGACCGGCAAGCGGTATATTCCTGTATTCTTCCGGTGTAAAAAATGCATAGTCTTTCCCCATTGGCTCCTGGACCGCCGGGGCTGCCACATAGGCGTTCATATTCCATATCCGATGGGAAAATACATGCCGGTGTTTCCATACCGGACCTTCGAGCCGGCAATTCCAGCGCCTGCCAAGCTCCCTTTCCGCCTCCTCCGGTGTGTGTGCCAGAACCATAGGGAATTCCCACATAGAGGCCAACATTCCCTTTTCAGGCCTTTTATGCATCAGAAATGCACCATGGCGCAAAATCAATGCGGCAGCCAGATAAAGAGTTTCCTGCCTTTTCTTTTTTGTCCTCACCGGCAGCTCCTTTTCTTTTCCCTCCCTGTGCGCTCTGCACCAGGAAGCTATCGGACATTCGCTGCACCGGGGAAACCGGGGAATACATACTTCCTGTCCCAGGTCCATAAGGGCTTCATTAAATGAACCGGCATCTTCTGGCAGGGTCTGTTCCACACAGTTCATCACCTGCCGTCTCCCCTTAGCCTTCAGTATGTCCTCTTCAATTCCGTAAAGTCTGGCATATATACGAAGTACATTCCCATCCACAGCACTGGTTCGCTTGCCATAGGCAATGGACAGGATGGCCCCTGCGGTATAGCTTCCGATTCCAGGCAACGATTCCACTGCCTTTAATTCATCTGGAACCCGGCCTCCATAATGGCTGTCCATCTCCCTGGCCGCCGCATGAATATTTCGTGCCCGGCTATAATAGCCCAGTCCCTGCCAGGCATGCAGGACCTCTGCCTCTGAAGCTTCCGCCAGTGCGTGCACTGTGGGAAACTTTTCCATCCATGTATTAAAGTATGGCTTTACCGCCTCAGTCCTTGTCTGCTGCAGCATAATCTCTGAAATCCATACCCTGTATGGATCTCGGGGAGATTTTTCCCGCCAGGGAAGCTCCCTTTCCAGCTGCGCTGACCAATCCATCAGCACCTTTACCCATGTAGTATCTGTCATCTGTCTCCTTCACTTCATTTCTGAAAATTCATAACCGGTTACGGTATCTCCATCTTCCGCAAAATGAATGACTCCCCGGATTTTCTTTCCCTTCAGAATCAGGGGAAGCCACTGACAGTCCGCCTGCCACATTCTGTCAAAAGGCAGAGCGTCAGGAGAAAACCAAAGTGGCTCCATTTCATCGGATGCAGCAGGAGCTCCGCTCCATATCCGCACCAGATAAACTATTCCCGCATGTGACCACTCCGGATCCTCTGTATTCTGGAAATACAGCTCTGCCGCCAGTTCCAGATCCTGCGTCCTGGCAATCAGTCCGCATTCTTCTCTCAGTTCCCTTACCGCACACTGACGCATAGTCTCTCCGGCTTCAATCTTTCCTCCGAATCCGTTCCACTTTCCCAATCCCATGCCTCGTTTTTTGCGTCCAAGAAGCACTCTTCCCTGACCATCTACAGGATAAACCAGTGATGTATCCCTCATAGTCTCCCTCTTTCCTGTTCATTACCTGCGATAGCCCCTGTATATGCCACCGTCAAATATAAAAAAGCTGTGAAAAATGAAAAATCATTCTTCACAGCCTCCCTGCTGATTACAACTCTGCTTATTTGCCAAGCTTAGCTGCTACATCAGAAGTAATATCAATACCGCCATCTACTACAGCACCGGATTCAAGTACTGCGTCCAGATTCTTTTCCTTGCGAACCTGCTGAATAGCCTTCATGATGTCAGACATGATTGGAGTCATTTCATCTCTTTCTTTCTGAGCCAGTTCGCGCTGCAGATTATTAGCGATTTGCTGCTTTTCTGCATCAGACTTGCCTGCAGACTGCTTCTGGAACTGCTGCTGAGCCTTCTGTGCTGCCTGCTTCATGTCCAGCTGTGCCTTTTCCATCTTTGGATGTGCCTGAAGAAGTGCGTTGGTATGAACATATCCAATGCCTGCTGCAGAGACGCTGAATGCAGATGCTGCCATCATAGCTGCTGCCATAACTGCTGTGACTTTTTTATTGAGTTTCATAATTAAATCCTCCATTACAAACATCTTCAAGGATGTCGGTTTCTTTGTTCAGTCAACAATACGCTATCCATAAAAGTATCCTTTCATGGTATAGTTTATATCCTGTATTATATCATATTTTATCAGTATGCGGTTAATCCTTTTCTTCGGTGCCGGATTCTTCTCTTACGGTCTTCTGCACTGTTTCTTCCGCAGCCTGAACGGTTGCCGCTGTATCATTCCCAGCTGTCTTTTCTTCATCCTTCTCATGATGACGGCGGAAATGGGCAATGACTTCCGGCACCATATTGATAACCTTATCTATCGTATTATTGGCCGTCGCATTCTTAATGGAGAACAGTTCAATCCGTTCCCCTTTCATTATAAGCACAGCCGTAGGGGTCATCTTTCCACCGCCAGCACCGCCTTCCCGGGTGCCATTGCTGCAGTGTCCGCTGCCAAAGCCAAAGCTTATGTCCACAAACGGAACAATGGTGGCATCCCCCAGATAAATAGGCTGTCCCACTACCGATTCCGTAGTAATCATATGTTTAAAATCCTCAAAAATCTTTGCTCTGATAGCATCATCCATGATTTATTCCCTCCCTGAAATGCCAGAACGCACGTATTTCACTGCACATCATCCACCGAACCGCAATCCAGAGAATGACCAGCGGATTAATAAATCCTCCACATCGCCCTTCCAGCGTATTTACCTTTTCTGTAAAATCATATTCTATATACCGTGTTTCCCGGTACATCACCGCATCAGCAACGCCTGCGATAATCCCCGTCTGCATAGGATCTCCGGTACCAAACCGTCCGGTTATATAAAAATATCCAGGCCAACTGTGAGCCAGAATCCGTTTCACATCCTGGAATGTGCGGCGCATAAATCCATGAGTCCAGGCAAATTCTATCTGCTGCCAGACAGAGGGTCCGTTGACCCCGTCTGGAGGCATATCCTCCGGAACGTCCGTTTCCATCTCTTCCATTATCTCTGTTTCCGCCAACGGATTCTCCACTGTCTCTTCCAGAGACGGCGATGATTCCGTCACCACATCATCCATTTTTCTCTTTTCCACTTCAGGCGAAGGAGCCATCTCTTCCTGCGCCTCTTCAGATTCACCGGAAAAATCAAATTCCCTGCGCAACGGCACGCACAAAAACAGACGTACCGTCACGGCAAGTTTCCTGTCATTCAGCCGGAGCGTATACAGAATGGGACACAGAAGTACAAACAGCAGAACCGCCCCGATGCCCTTAAGCCCCATCATCAGCATACTCATCGTTGATACATCCTCTGCAAAGAGGACAGCTTATCCCGTATGCGCTTAACCAATGACTCCGGCGCGGTTACCCGGACATGCGGCGCATGGCATAATGCCCAGCATTCCACATAATCCGCCGGCGCGGTTACCTCCACTTCCACTTCCGTAGGCAGGGCTGAACAGATTGTCACCCCTTTACCAAACTGCTCCAGCAGTTCGGTAATCAGTGTATTGTCTACCCTGAACCGGCACACTTCCGCGGTGTGGACTTTTGATGGGGCTACCGGTTTCACATACTTCATCATCCGGTACTTTTCCGCATTAGGGACCAATTTCATGGGAACCGCCGGCTGGTCCGTAATGATGATTCCTTCCATCAGTTCTATGCGCAGCACTTCCGCTTCTTTATGCCCTTCCACAAAACACAGCAGGCGGTACCGTTCATCGCCTGAAAAGATGATATACGGACTGGCGGTATACTGAATGATTTTCCCGTCCTTATCCGTATTGGCATGAGGTTTTAAATCCACCTCATAATGCATGTACTGAAACTGTATTTTCTTTTTCCCTTTTATGGCTTCTGTAAGTACCGACAGTATATCCTTCATATCGTTGCGCCGTATGGCCGGATCGCCGAAGGGCAAGTTACGGATACAGGTACGGTCATCACTGAACAGGGAACTGCCAATCCGCTTAACCTTTTCGACCAGATTTTTCACCATACTCTGCTTCATATGGGAAAAGTACAGTGTATCCAGAAGCAGGGTCTCTTCTTCTTCGCTGAGCAGATGGTTCCACTGCCAGTCCAGAGTGAGCGCGTTATTGCGTCCCTTTACCTCCCGGGAAACTTCTCTGGAGGTAATAGGAAATCCTGCATCCTTCAGTTTCTCCAGATCTCTTTTTACAGATTTCCGGTTAATAGCCTGTCCGTACTTACTATCCAGAAGCTCTATAATCTGCTTCTGCGAAAGAGGATGCTTTTCATCCGAAAATTCCTTCAGTATCCTCAGAATATAAAGGATGGATATCTTCTTTCCCTTTTCCTCTTTTGCACTTTTCATAAGAATCACCGCGCTTTTCTGATTATGGCAACGATTTTATCCAGTAGCAGAGAAATCCATACGGTAACATGCGCAATCCCTCTTGCCACAAAACTACGGTTTACCGCCGCGTTCACCAATCCTGCAATACCGATTCCCCCAAGAAGATCCGTCGGGTAATGGAGCCCTGCAAACATACGTGAAAATGCAAGCAGTGAAGCCATAACCGCCATGATATGCCTTCCCGGCATCTTATCCCGGTACAACTGCATGACAATAACAAAACTGTTCATTGTATGGTTACTGGGGAAGGAGGCATTAGCCTTATGTCCTGTAAAATTCCAGATTTTCCAATCTCTTACAAAGGGCCGCTTTCTGCTCCAGATTTTTCCAATCAGCATGGATACACAGGAAGCCAGTCCCACAGAAAAAAGCGCCATCATCGCACTTCTTCTGCGCCGGCTTTTATCCCATGCCTTCCCCGGACCAAACCACATCCACAATCCATAAAGCACAAAAGTCAGATGTCCCGTCCGGGTGAATGCATCCAGCGCCAGATCCATAGTCCGGTGCTTGCCTGCCACGCCATTAATAGCTCTGACTACCTTTAAATCAGCATTCATATGGCCTGTCGCCCCCTATCTGTCATTTCATTTAACATAGCTAGCTATAGTCAAGATAATTTTAGCATACATAAAAACACCCCTGCAAGGAAACTACCTCCAGAAGAGCAGGTCCTGGCGCCTGATATTTTCCTTTCCTGCATTTTCTTCCATACCGAAGAAACAAAAGAGGCAGAAAGCCTTTCGGCCTTCCTGCCTCTTTTCAATTCCTGTTATGGCTGTTTATCCTGTTCTTTGCCTTTTTCCTTACGCTGCTCTTCCTCCCTGGCCTTTTTCAACTTTCGGGTAAAATCCAGAACGGACATAGCCAGAGCCAGCAATGAGCAGATCAGAAGAAATATATTGACACCGGTCCAGCCGTCCACCCATCCAATCTGGTAAACAGCATAACCCGCAACAACAACCAGCAGAAAATCTTTCATCTTAAGCATATCTGTTCTCCATCCGGCAGAAAGCCGGGCTCTTCTGCCTTATTCTACTTACCGGTAAAATATCTTACCCCTGCAGCAAAGAGCGGCTGATATTTTTCTCCGGAAATATTTTTGGCTATATTGTCTCCCCGGCGTTCCGAATGACCCATCTTGCCCAGCACTCTGCCATCCGGACTGGTAATGCCTTCCACAGCCCAGACGGATTCATTAGGATTAAATGTGCTGTCATAGGATGCATGACCGAGTTCATCCGTATACTGAGTAGCTATCTGTCCATTAGCCGCCCATGCTCTGATCTGTTCAGGAGAGGCAATAAACCGGCCTTCCCCATGGCTGATGGCAATGCTATGCAGGTCTCCCGGCTTAGTCAGTGCCAGCCACGGCGATTTAACGGATACCACTTTGGTTGTCACATAGCGGGACAGATGTCTGCCAATCGTATTGAATGTCAGCGTCGGAGCGTCTCCGGTCAGTGGCTTGAATTCGCCGTACGGAACCAGTCCCAGCTTAATCAGAGCCTGGAATCCATTGCATATGCCAAGTACGAGACCATCTCTTCTGTGCAGCAGCGCTTCCATCGCTTCTTCCAGCTTGCGGTTTCTGAACAGTGCGGCGATAAACTTGCCGGATCCATCCGGTTCATCACCAGCTGAGAATCCTCCTGGAATCATAACGATCTGCGCTTCATTAATGCGTTTTACCATTTCATCCACTGATTCCGCCAGTTCGGCCTGATCTCTGTTGCGTACGATGAAGATATCGGTGTCGGCACCTGCTCTTTCAAAAGCACGGGCGCTGTCCACTTCGCAGTTATTACCCGGAACTACCGGAATGAACACCTTCGGTCTTGCTGCCTGCACTCTGGCAAAGCTTCTTACCGCCGGTGTAAAGTATGGGATTCCCGGAATTTCACGGGTGCTGCTTTCCGCCTGAATCGGGAATATATCATTCAGCGGTGCTTCATACGCTTTCAGCAGTTCATCCAGAGAAACGGTTTCCCCAAAGAGCTTCATATCTTCTCCGCCGGTTACGCCAATAATGCGTACACATGGCTGCTTAGCCCATTCCTGTGCCGATGCTTCATCGGTTTCTACCAGAATGGCTCCATAGAAATTACCAAAATATCTGCTCTTCGGAATCGCCTCATTGAATACGGCACCGATACGGTTGCCGAACGCAGCTTCTGCCGCCGCAACGGCCAGACCGCCATGTCCTACCGCCTTCATGGAACGTACATGCCCGGCCTGTACTTCTCTGTATAGGAAATCAGCATGTGCCTTGAATATATCCATATCCGGCATATCATTGGCATCCTTAGGCTGTCCAAACAGTACCAGGGTGCTTCCGCTTTCTTTCCATTCCTGACTTACCGCTTCGGAGGCCTTCCCAGGTGCAATGGCAAAGGAAACCAGTGTGGGTGGAACATGAAGATTTTCAAATGTACCGCTCATGGAGTCCTTGCCGCCGATAGCTCCCAGTCCGAGGACCTTCTGCATGTAATAAGCGCCGAGGAGGGCAGCTGCCGGTTTACCCCAGCTGGATGCATCGGTCAGTTTTTCGAAATATTCCTGCAGTGTCAGATAAGCCTTTCTCCAGTCAGCACCCATGGACACCAGACGGGTTACGGACAGAAGTACCGCATACGCCGCGCCATGGAACGGACTCCATACAGCCAGGTCCGGATCATATCCATGTGCCATGAAGCTTGCTGTATCAGTTTCCCCATGACGAAGCGGAATCTTAGCCACCATGCCGTCTGCCGGGGTCTTCTGATATTTGCCGCCAAACGGCATCAGTACGGTACCCGCGCCGATGGTACTGTCAAAACGTTCGGCCAGCCCCTGTTCTGAAGCATTGTTCAATTCTCCCATACGGGAAACCCAGAGGTCATGTACAGATTCAACCGGATCTTCATGGAAATATCCATGGGCATCCGGTGCTGTGATATGTGCTGTCCGTGTCTGTCTTGCCCCATTGGTATTCAGGAATTCACGGCTGATATCCACTATGGTACGGCCTCTCCACTTCATAACCAGACGCGGATTTTCAGTTACTCTGGCAATGATGGTTGCTTCCAGATTTTCTTCTGCCGCATAAGCGATGAAACGGTCCGCATCTTCTGCGCGTACTACCACCGCCATACGTTCCTGGGATTCAGAAATTGCAAGTTCAGTACCACCCAGACCTTCATATTTCTTAGGTACGCGGTCCAAATTGATATCTACCCCGTCAGTCAGTTCGCCTACAGCGACAGAGACACCGCCGGCGCCAAAATCATTAGACCGCTTGATCAGACGAGTTACTTCTCCGCGTCGGAACAGGCACTGAATCTTTCTTTCCGTAATCGGATTCCCCTTCTGTACTTCAGCTCCGCAGGTTTCGATAGAGTCCACATCCAGTTCCTTGGAAGAGCCGGTAGCACCGCCCATACCATCACGGCCTGTACGTCCGCCAACCAGGATGACCACATCCCCCGGTACCGGCCGTTCACGTACCACATGGCTGGCCGGAGCCGCTGCCACAACGGCACCGATTTCCATGCGCTTGGCAACAAAGCCCGGATGATAGTATTCTCTTACTTCCCCGGTAGCCAGACCAATCTGGTTGCCATAGGAACTGTATCCTGCAGCCGCTTCCGTTGTAATCTTCTTCTGCGGAAGCTTGCCTCCCAGCGTTTCAGACAACGGAGTTCTTGGATTCCCGGATCCGGTTACGCGCATAGCCTGATATACATAGGCTCGTCCGGAGAGCGGATCACGGATGCATCCGCCAAGGCAGGTAGCGGCCCCGCCAAACGGTTCAATTTCCGTTGGATGATTGTGTGTTTCATTCTTAAACAGGAGGAGCCAGTCCTCATCCCCATGGTCGGTATCCACAGTAATCTTAATGGTGCATGCATTGATTTCTTCGGACTCATCCATTTCGGTGAGTTTTCCCTCACGGCGAAGGGCTTTGACCGCTGCCGTAGCCATATCCATCAGGGTAACTGGACGTTCGGTGTTCTCCCCATAGAGTCTGATTCGGGTGGTTTCGTAATCTTTCAGCGCATTCCGCACCGGTTCTGTAAAATTTCCTTCTTCACAGGTAATATCTTCCAGTGCTGTGGAAAAGGTGGTATGGCGGCAATGATCCGACCAGTACGTATCAAGCACCCGGATTTCCGTTTCGGTAGGATCTCTTTTTTCCACGTCCCGGAAATAATCCCGCACCATAACCATATCGGCATGACTCATCGCCAGTCCCATGCGGGCGATAACTTCGTCAAGCCCCTGGTCATCCATACCGGTAACTCCGGTAATGACCGGAACATCGCCCGGTTCTTCTATCGGAAGATCGAGGGTCTGTGCCGGCGCCGTGGAAGCTTCTCTGGATTCCACCGGATTGACCAGGAATTTCAGGACTCTGGCCCTGTCTTCGTCTTCAAAATGCCCGGTAAGTACATAATGCAGTGCGCAGCGCACGCGGATGCCATCCTTCCCTGTGAGAATGGCCAGGCACTGTTCTGCTGAATCTGCCCTCTGATCATACTGACCCGGTAAAAATTCTACGGCCAGAACCATATCGCCGTCCGGCATGCTGTCGGTCAACGCATCGACCGGCGGTTCTGAAAATACGGTAACTTTTGCCTGTTCATAATCAGTATTATTGATACCTTCTACATCGTATCGATGATAAATGGCCACCCCTTCAATGCGATTCCCAAGAACTTCTCTGAGCGCATTGCACAGGCGTGTTTCTGCCTGTCTGAATCCTTCTTTTTTCCTTACATAAAGACGTCTGATTGATGCCAAATTGAACACTCCTTTCGCTTATAAAAGACTTAAAGAGAATACGAAAACACACCAGATTAGTAAATTCTGACAATTTTATATTAACACATATGAAAAAAGAATATCTATGAAAAAGCACGGCTCCCGGCTATTCTTTTTTTACCAGACTTCCCCGTATGGCCAGCGCCCTCTACAGACTGCCCAGCCTCTTTGTATACATGGCTTTGGCCGCATCATCAATGGCAAAAACCAGCGGCTGCTTTCCTTCATCCGGGGTCAGCAGCATAAGCATATCAATATCATTCCCGTTTCGCATAAAATACATACGGCTGTACATAGGATAAATCAGACCATCGGAATCAAAAATAATCTTTCCGCCTGCCGTATACAGCAAACTCTGCAGTGTCACCTTTCTCAGCGGCTCCATTTCAGTAAAGTGTATTTTCAAATTAGCCCGGCCTTCCGTACCAATAACCCGTTCTGCCCAGGACCCCATGGTTTTCCGTATTTCAAGCATAAGGGGAGAATCTTCATTCAGAATCTGTTTGTTCATATATAAAAGGCCTGTCCATTCACTGCTGCTCAAATTCAATTTGAAATATGGCAGAAGATAAGCGGATACCTGCGACGGAAGGGGGCCGGCAATAAGATAGCCAGAAGAAAAGTTCTCTGTCTTCGGATCAACAAATGATACCTGCCCCATGTGATACTTCATAGGCTGCCCTAAAAACTGAATGGAATAATCACCGGCTATGTCCGTATAGGAAAACTCCTTCGGAAGTGCAGATGACATATCTTCCTTAAAACTTTCCGCCTGAACAGAAGATATGGAAAGGCATACTGCCCCCAGCAGAATCAGTAATCTTTTTTTCCACGCATTCATACCCCGTCCCCCCTCTTAAGCTGGTAAAGTGAAGCCAGCCACGGCTCATCCAGTTCTGCTCCTGCCATATGGCTTCCTTCCAGATAAATCAGAAAGTACTGATCACCTTCTCTGAAAAAAGCAGAATAAATCCATACCGGGAAAGACAGTCCCCGATAATCTGTCACCACCGCCTTTGCCTCCTGTTGCCAGCGATATGTTCCATCCGCATTCTTATAAGCATGCCAGGGTGCAAAGGACATAACCTTAATCTTCATCTTATTCCCCTTACGCGATGCCAGAAAGTGATCGAATATACTCTGATACTCTGACAACTGAATCTTTGGAAGGCCAAATAAGGACGTAGGGCGGTCACTGCCCTCACTGAATGCCTTATCCCAGAATGCACGCACCCGGGAATCCGGGAACAGCTCCTTCCCATTGCCGGACACAACAAATACACCCGCCGTATACTGTCCCTGCGGCTTCTTCATCTGCAGCTGATACAGGTGGGCCCGGTTAAATGGATGTGTTCCCTTTTCAGCAAACAGATCCATTCCCGGAGGAATCGCCACTATTTCCATAAATGCAGCCTGTGAGGATTCACCAAAATCAGGACGCTGCGTGTTCTCAATAAACATTTTTTCCACCGAACTGCCTTTTCCATCCACCAGTTGCATATCATGTGGAAGCGGTATAGTTCCCAGTCCGGGTACAGACAGTACATTCTGCGCCATGGCAAGCGCCGAAACAGAGATAAATCCGGCTGCCAGAATGCCTGTCCTTATTTTTTTCAGAATACGATTCATAATTCCCTCCACGGTCATTACAATGCTTCCTTTATTTTAGTTTAAAAAGAGAAAGGATGCTATAGCCTTTTCCGTTTATCCTCCGCATAATGGAACCCCGGGCAAATTCCTGTGCTACAATGAAACTGATATATGCATCATAGCTCCAACTGTTAATTTCCTGAGGTATTTATCAATGAAACTACAATGGATGACCATCCTTCTCCTGACTTCCTGTATTTCCCTTGCCGGATATTGCGGCTCCGGCGCGGCGGAAATGCATTCGCCCATACCGCTCCAGCAGGAAATTCCTCCGGCCCCGGGGTACTTTAATGGACGCCTGTGGAGACTGGACGCTTCCGCTTCTTCCCCCTTCCCTTCCCATTTCCGGACATCGGCATCCGCCTTTGATTTATCTCTGCCTCATAAGCTGCCCCTGCCTTCCCGCAAAGGACTTGACAGACTCCGTATATCCGGCAGCGCACAGCCTTCCGGTATGGCCATCCCCGCCCTTGCACGCCATCTGAAATATCTGGCTTCAGGCGGCCCGGTTTTCCTGATTGATCTCCGCCAGGAATCCCACGGGTTCTTTAACGGAAATGCGGTAAGCTGGTATGGCAACCGCAACTGGGCCAACCGGAATAAGACAACGGAAGCGGTCTGTCAGGACGAAAAAGAACGGATTCAATCCGCCTGTGGCACTCAGGTCACGGTATATTCACTGAATGAAGAGAAAGAACCGGCCGATGCAGAAAAAATCACTGTACAGTCTGCCAGTACAGAGGAAGCCTTAGCCGCCCGGGCCGGGCTCCATTATGTCCGATTTCCCATAACCGACCATACGACCCCATCCGAAGCCACCATACGTCAGTTCATTTCCTTTATGCGGAGCCTGCCGCCGGATGCATGGGTTCATTTTCACTGTGAAGCTGGCATGGGCCGTACTACCACAATGATGATTCTGTGGGATATTTACAATAATCCGGAACTACCGCTGGAAACCATAGTGGAGCGACAGCACCTTATCGGAGGAGCGCAGATCAGCCTGTACCCGCAGGAAGAACGCAAAGGCTCATGGAAATTCAATGAATCCCAAAGCCGGGCCCGGATAATACATATGTTTTATGACACTATGCATTCCCAATCAGCTTCCCATACTGACAGGGCATAAAAAAACAGGGGTTGCGAAAGAAATTACTTTCGCAACCCCTGTTTTTACTGTGCCATTTTCCTGACCAGTTCATCTGATTTTTCTTTGACCAGCTTAAATTCACTATCCCGGCAGATTACCGTCATAAAATGAATATGTGCCTGAGAACGGAACAGATACTGACGTATGTGCAGAGGAAAGAGTATTCCGTCAATCGATGCCACCATACGCATATCCGCCACATAGATTCTTGGTCTCTGTGACAGAAGGGTTGGCCCGTGAATCTGATTTACATCCACAGCGGCAAAATCATATGGCATTGGAAAATCCTCATCCCTTACGGCCTCTACTCCATGCAGCAGACTGGCATTAATGATATCTCCGGCTGCCATCTGCATACGACCATAAAACGTAAGAATATTCTGTGAAGCTTCCGGCATGGTATCTGCAGCAAAGAATCCTCCCAGAACCGGATCATCAGCCAGTGAATCCATCATGAAGACAAATGCTGCTGTCTGCCTCCCCTTCTGGGAAATCAGCAGTGTCCCTTGAGAAGACTCTGCCCTTCCCACAGGATAAAAAGAAACATGACGTGGAAAAGAAGCTTTCTGCATCACCCCATCAGCCAGCTTTACAGAACGCTTAAAATAATTCTGCAACGCTATCTTTGCCTGCATCTGCTGATTTACCGTATCCTTCACCGTATCTATGGTTTCCGCTGCCTCATAAGGCATATGAAGTTCTGCTCCCGCTGTAGCAGGTTCTTCAGCCAGAGCCGCTGCATTGCCTGCAATCAGCAGTGTAGCTATTCCTGCAATCAGGCGTTTCATCGGCTGGCTCTCCTGAGTGCTTCCTGCAGAATAGGTTCAAAATAATTTCCTGCCGTTTCATCCGTGAGAATCAGATTATAGGTTGTACCTTCCTTGTTCTCTAAGGAAAAACCGCCTGCATAAACCGGAAGCAGTAAGCCGCTCTGATTAATCAATACGTGAGCATGTACTTCCTTATAATCAATTCCCTTTTGAGATTTTCCTTCCCTGACTTTAGAAACATCGCTGACACTGACTGCCTGATTTTCCTTATTCAGCGCTCTTCCCAATGCTTCCCCCAGAATATCCTGCACAGGCTTTTTGCTATCCTGTACCCCCTTTTCACTCAGTACACTCTCATCAATCAGCCGTTCCAGAGCTGCCTTATCCTTATCCGATACAGGCATGGAAACCACAAATCCGGTATAGAAGGTATTGTTTACTTCACTTCGCACCTGATACATACGGCTATTCTTCAGAAGAGAAGCTGTCAGTTTCGCCAGCTCTTCTGCATTCTGTTTGTGCTTTTCGTTAAATATGCCAGCTTTGGTAAACTCCTTCTCCAGTGTCTTTACCAGATTGTCTGATTCCAGAAACTCAGACACATATGTCCCCAGAAAAGAACTTTGACCGTTCCAGACGGTCACTTTATCAGTAAGCGGCAAAACCTCTCCCTGTGGAAGCACCAGATTATCCGCAAAGACACCAGTCATACTCAATGCACAAAATCCTGCAGTTGCTGCTGCACATAACCACTTTTTCATAAATTCTCCTTTCACGGAAAAATATCATAGCCCTCTCCCCGACTACTATCAGGTAAGATGATGTTTGTCTGCCAGTTCTCTGGCAATAATTTCCTTCTTGAGCTCCTGCAGTCTGCAGGACAGATTAACTTCCATAATATCCGGATTGACCAGCCGGGTATATTCAGGCCACAACGTAGCCATTTCCTGATTTGCATAATCAATGATTTCTGAAATCTCCGGTAATTTTACCGCCTTTCCCTTCTGAATCAGAGGCTTAAGAAGAGGTCTTACAGTAAACGATCCAGCCCGGAGGTGTTTCTTTCTCCAGGGAGCAGCCTCCGTAACGAAAACCACATCCCTATCTTCCCGGATGTCCTCTCCCTGAAGGCATACCAGATCGGTAATCATCTTTCCATTATCCTTCCGATAGAAGCGGTATACTTCCTTAATGCCCGGATTGGTAATCTTATGCACATCTTCAGAAATCTTCATTACCGGCTGAACTTTGCCATCTTCCCATCTTGCACTCATCTTGAAGACTCCACCGAGAGCTGAAGAGCCATCTGCAGTAATGCATTTGGTTCCTACACCCCAGGAAGTTATGGTAGCGCCCTGGTGTTTCAGTGACTGAATCAGATATTCATCCAGATCATTGGATCCACTGATGATGGCATCCGGCAATCCGGCCTCTGTAAACATTCGCTTTGCCTCTTTGGACAGATAGGCCAGATCCCCGCTGTCAATGCGGATACCATATACTTTTGGCAGTTTTCCCTGTGCCTTTAACTCATGGAAAACCGTGATTGCGTCCGGTACACCTATTTCCAGCACATTGTAGGTATCTGCCAGAAGAATCAGGTTCTCATGATAACATTTTACATATTCACGGAAAGCATCAATTTCATGATCAAAACTCATTACCCAGCTGTGAGCCATGGTCCCCAGTACAGGAATATGGAATCGCTGACCAGCTTCCACATTACTGGTCCCATTAAACCCGCCAATCATGGCTGAGCGGGCTCCCCAGAGTCCGGCCGACTGCCCCTGCGCTCTGCGCAGTCCAAATTCCATAAGTGCATCACTGCCCGCTACCGTACGGATGCGCCTGGCTTTAGTCGCTATGAGACTTTCATGATTCATAATCATAGAAAGACCTGTTTCTATCAGCATGGCTTCTGCTGTGGTTCCATGGAAACGAAGCAACAGTTCTCCAGGGAAAACGACTGTCCCTTCCGGAACGGCATAAATATCCCCATGAAAGCGGAACCCGGCCAGATAAGATAGGAATTCTTCGCTGAAAATCCCAAGACTTCTTAAATAAGCTATATCTTCTTCATCATACCGAAAATTATTGACAAACTCTGTCAGATGAGAGAGCCCTGCCACTACAGTATATCCGCCGCCAAAAGGATTCTGCCGGTAAAACCGATCAAAGACTACCGGATTTTCATGCCGCCCCAGCCGAAACAGCGCATACGTCATCGATATCTGATAAAAATCTGTCACTAACCCTGTAGATTTCATTCTGAGCCTCTCCTCGTAATAAATGGTTTACACATGAATCACGGATTAAACGCCAGTCAAAATCTGACTTCTTATTAGTATACCACCTCGGATGGTTCTTCTCATCTGTCAGTTTCCTCCTGACTTTCGTCTGATAAAAAATTAAAAATCTGAAGAAGTGCTGACTCGAAGTGGCATATAGATTAATATCCCAACATTTAAGGGCTGTGTGAACATGAGATGGTTCACACAGCCCTTAAAACTGTAATCTGAGAAATGCAAGGTTTCTAATCTGACATCTGCAACCTTACTGCCTGCCGTCTATTCTGCCTCCTCACGGTTTCTCAGTATCTTCACCGGTACGTCATCAATACTCTTCAGAACTTCTATGGCAAGCGGCCGGGTATCCTTTGTCGTATGCACCACACAGGTAGCCCTTTTGGCATTAATGGTTGTAAGGATTCCCAGATATTCATACCCTTCCAGAATCCGGTTTACATAATTCACTATAGAAGCAGGTACCTCTATATATAATTGTTCATCATCCATTATGATTTGGCCTCCTCAGAATCGTATAATCCGGAAGATTCTGTTCCGTTTCCATTGTCAGAATTTCCAGCGGATGCGGTGCCTTATCCACCTCTTCTCCCTCCTGGTTAAACAGTCGGCCCACGGTAATATTAAACACATCGCCCGCCGGAGTCAGACATTCCAGTGTTTCCCCGGTGGTAAAGTGATTCCGCTGCTGCACGGTCACGCGGCCTGATTCTCCCTGTCCCGGCTGCACAAGCCCTACAAAATCATAGGACTGTACTGGCTGGGACTTTTCATATTCCTGTGCTGTATAGTCCGGATTCTGGAAAGCGAATGCCGTTGTGTATGGACGATGGGATACCTTTTCCAGTTCCGCACGCCATCTCCAGTCCGGCTTATAGTCTGCTCCCTGTTCATAGTAGGCATCAATAGCCTTTCGATAGGCTGCCACCACGGCGGCCACGTAATATACACTCTTCATGCGTCCTTCAATTTTCAGGCTGGCTGCCCCGGCTTCAATCAGATCCTTTACATGGTCAATCATGCACAGGTCCTTGCTATTGAAAATATAGGTTCCGTGTTCATCTTCTTCCACCGGCCAGTACTGCCCGGGGCGTGTTTCTTCCACAACGGAATATTTAAACCGGCATACCTGAACGCATTCCCCTTTGTTGGACTGTCTACGACCATTAGTAAAAAAGTTGGACAGAAGGCAGCGACCGGACCAGGAAATGCACATAGCCCCGTGGCCAAAGACTTCCAGTTCCACATCCACCTTCCGGTGAATTTCCGCCAGCTCCTTAAGAGAGACTTCCCGGGCCATAACCACACGTTCCGCGCCCATATCCTTCCATGCCTTTACCGTACGCCAATTAGCCGCGCTGGCCTGTGTACTTACATGGATAGGAAGGCCAGGTGCCACTTCCCTGCACAGATTGAATACCCCTAAATCAGATATTAATACGGCATCCACATGAATAGATTCCAGGAATCGGAGATAATCATCCAATCCGCGAAGATCATCATTTCTCGGAATGATATTAACCGTTACATATACCTTGCGGCCTCTTGCATGGGCAAAATTCACAGCTTCTTCCAGTTCTTCATTATCAAAATTTCCACCATATGCGCGAAGACCAAACCCTTTTCCGGCCAAGTATACAGCATCTGCACCATACAGAATGGCCATCTTCATTTTTTCCATATTTCCGGCTGGTGCCAGCAATTCGATTTTCTTCATTTATCCTCCTGAATCAGAGAAAACATCAATATTGTATATAATCATAAAAATCGCTGTGAAGGAAATGATTTCTCATCTTTCACAGCGTGGATTGCTTTCTGAATCATTTATGCTATTTTAACGCTTAACAGAAACAGCCAGCCCATCCCCTTCTTCATCAATTATTGTATCATAGGCTGAGTTCACATAGCGGATATAATCCCTCAGGCGCATAACCAGTGTCCTGTATCGATGAGGAACCTGTCCCTCTGCCATCACCAGTCCTCTGAACAGCACATTATCCGCTGCAATGACAGCATGAGCTGTCAGAAGTGGTTCCAGCATTTTTAGCTCCCGGAGATACTGCCCCTTGGGGCCATCCAGAAATACAAAATCATACGGCCCCTCCAGAGTGGGAATCACCCTGGCCGCATCTCCCAGATGACCATGCCAGCGATGACTGACTCCTGCCTTTTCCACGGCTTCCTCAGCAATCCGGTAGCGCTGTTCATCCACCTCAATGGTATCAATATGCACTTCCGGAAATTCATGGAGAAGGAGCAGAGAGGAATAGCCAATAGCTGTCCCTACTTCCAGTATCCGTGCCGGTGATGCCTTTCTGGCCGCTTCAATCAGTGCCTTTCGCTCCGATTTCCGGATAATCGGCACACTGTGCTCTTCTGCATAGGCTTCCAGAGAAGCAAGAACTGCCTGTATTGTATGCGTCATCTCCTGTTACCCCTTAACTGAAGCCACAGCGACCTCATGTTCATCCAGAGTCCGCGTAAATATATGATGTCCATCCGGTTTTGCTACATAATAAAGATATTCTCCAGGTTTTGCAGCCAGAACCGCCTTAATGGCATTCATCCCCGGTGCCCCAATAGGTCCTGGCGGCAGTCCGGTCCGACGATAGGTGTTATACGGGGAATTAATCCGCGTATCAGCGATCGACAAATGTTCTTTCGGCTTTCCCAGGGCATACTGGATAGTTGCGTCAATCTGCAGCGGCATATTGATTTCCAACCGTTTCAGAATAACCGAAGCAATCGGCACCTGATCTTCTCTGAACTTAGCTTCCTTTTCAACCATGGAGGCAATAGTCATCAGATCATGCAGACTCATTTTCTTTTCTGCAGCTTCTCTTCTTATCTCGGGCGAAAGCATCTTATCGGTGTGATCATACATCAGATCACAAAGCTGTTTCGCCGTATAGTCTTTTGGGATATCATAGGTATCCGCAAACAAAAACCCCTCTCCTTTTACCTGTGCGGGTTCAGGACCATACATATAGGTGAGCGGACCATAGGAGGCAGCTTCCGCTGCAAAGTCATCCGCCCCTTTTATATCTGCCTTTTTTAATGCTTCAGCAATCTGGGATACCGTATAGCCTTCCGGAATGGTGACCGTAGCAAAGTCATTACCGCCCTTATGGAGCTCAATAATGGCTTCCTTAACTGTAATTCCCTGATCAAACTTATAATGACCAGCCTGCAGTTTCTTGCTATCCCCCTTAACCGCAAGGGCTGTACGGAATACGAATGCATTGGAAATAACATGCTTTTCTTCCAGCATATTCCCGATTTCCGCCCCGGTGGCATTAGCTGGAATATCAACAGTTACTGTACCATGTGCTTCCGGTTTCTGAATCTGATAGAAATATTGTCCAGCCCAGATAAACAGCATAACCACGGTTACAGCAATCATGACATAACCAATCCAGAGTGTGATTTTGTTCCCCCGGCGGCGGGATTCATAATATTTCCTTCTGGCTTCTTCATACTTTTGCTGCTTTGCCAGCTTCTTCTGATTCCGCTTTTCCTGCATCTGGCGTTCGAACTTACGTTCTTTTTTCTCTTCTTTTCGTTCCTTCGCCTTTTCCGAAGCCCTTCTGAGGCTTTTTTTCAGGCGGTGCGTATGTTCCTGCGGTGCTGCTACATCCTGATCCGGCGTATCATCCTGCGTTTTTGCAACAGCGGTTTCAGAATCCTCATGCACTGCTTCGTTGTGAGATTCCTCGCCATTATTTCCGACAATAGACTCCCATACTGACGCAGGCACTGACGTTTTATTTTCCTTATTCTTCATGCCTTTTATTCCTTTTTAACCCCGGGTATATGGTATTATCCCCGGAAAAACAATAATGACATCTTATTATACCATAGGTCCCATCTTCTGAAAAAACGTCCCCCTGCCGGACCATCAGAACTCCTCTTTGGATGGTTCCCGTACCCCTGCCCCATTAAAGGCCGGAATATACACCGCATCGGACGAGTCAGCTTCCTGCGTGTATCCATCTACGATTCCCAGTTCTTCCATACAGGCTTCCGCCTCATTATATTCCTCTTCTGTGAGGCGGCGGTTGATTTCAGGAAATTCAGCGGCCCGTCCCCACGGCACATATTGCCGCATAAGAGAAAACAGTACCTGCCCCGGCGCAAATGTTTCCGCCACATACCTGAGCACTCCCTTTGTATTTTCCAGATTTCCCGGAAGTATCAGATGCCGGATGAGCACCCCTTTTTTCAGTATGCCGTCACTTCCTATTTCATAAGGTCCGGTCTGCCGGTACATCTGCTCAATCGCCGCTGTGGCCTTTTCAAAATAATCCGGCGCGTCACTGTACCGCGCTGCCGGTTCCCGAAGGGAATATTTCAGATCCGGCAGCCAGCACTGTATCTTTTTACGCAGAAAGGCCACGGTATGAACACTTTCATACCCTCCGCAGTTATACACCACCGGCACAGGAAGCGGCTCCCTCAGACTTTGAAATATAGCATGGGTAAAATGAGTGGGCGTCACCAGATCAATATTATGGGCCCCCTGGGCAATCAGTTCAAAGTATATCTGTCTGAGCCTTTCCACACTGATTTCCTCTCCATGCATCAATTCAGATATCTCATAATTCTGGCAATATACACAGGACAGGTTACACCCGGCAAAGAATACTGTACCAGCTCCACGGGTTCCACTGATACAGGGCTCTTCCCAGTGGTGAAGGGCCGCCCGTGAAACTATGGGCAGCATACCGGATCGGCAATACCCGGCCCTTCCTTTTTCATGAATGGATTGTTTTCTGTCCACCTTGCAGCTTCTGGGACAAACATTACAGAAACTCATAATTCCTCCTGAGGGACTTCCCCTGCATGATAAAAACGTATCCTTATTTTATACCATACATTCCGGCTTATCCATAAAAAATAAGGAAGCAACCTTTCCATCAGGAAAGGTCACTCCCTGTATATACCGCATGTGACAATATGCAATCATGAATATTCAGATTCCCCGTTCCGAACCAGTAAAGCCCCGGCCCAGATCTCTCGTCATCTGCTTATCCAGTGCCGGATTTCTTCCGCCGGTAGTCAGATATCCGCCTACCATAATGCCATCCAGTCCGCCGCTCATAGCCAGTGCCTGCAGACTTCGCAGATTGACCTCCCGCCCTCCGGCCGTACGGATTAATGCATGCGGAAGAACAAAACGGAAGACCGCAAATGCACGGAGAATTTCCAGTGGAGGAACCGGTCGGTTATGAGCAAACGGCGTCCCCCTGACCGGATTCAGAATATTGAGCGGCACAGAATCAATATGCATTTCTTTCAGCTTAAACGCCATTTCCACCCGCTGCTCCAATGTCTCTCCCAATCCCAGAATACCTCCTGAGCAGACACGTATCCCCACATCCTGTATTCTGCGTATGAGCCTTTCCTTATCTTCCATAGTATGGGTTGAACAGATAGACGGAAAGTAAGATGGCGCTGTTTCTATGTTGCAATGAAACCGTGTGATACCGGCCTCTTTAAGCCGCAAGGCCTGCTCGCGTGTAATCAACCCCAGAGAGCAGCACACTTCCATATGCAGTTCATTGCGGATTCTTTTCACCACGTGAATGATTTCTTCAAATTCTCCTGCATTATCATTATCCTGGTTCCGTCCACTGGTCACAAGAGAAAAACGAACAGCACCAGCATCTCTGGCCTTCCTGGCCATATCCATAATCTGTTCTTCCGGAAGCAGGCGGTATACCCTGGCCCCGGTATTCCAGAAACCGGACTGTGCACAGAACCGGCAGTTTTCCGGACAATGGCCACTTCGTGCATTGACAATGGCACAGAAGTCAATCCCATTCCCCTTAAATTTCTGCCGGATCTTATCCGCCATAGCCAGAAGGACCATCGTATCTGCATCTGAGGTATGAATCAGTTCCATCGCTTCTGTTCTGTTAATTTCCTGTCCATCCATCACCTTATCTGCCAGTTCTATAATGCGTCTGCAGGATAACTCCATTCTGGTATCCTCCTTTTTATAACCCATATTACCTTATTCATTTTATGCTGATGCATTAAGGATACCCCGTAAGATATCATTAGTCAACTTTTTATCTTATATGAGGTTGACTAATGGCGCACAAAAAAACAGGTGATTCCTGGTTCACCTGTTTTTCAGTATACTTGCTTTTCAGATTATCAGTTATCCACTGCCATACTCCGCTTATTCAATGGCAATATGTGTCGGTCCCTTATCAATTTCCGGTTCAGCCTTCGGCAGGGTAATGGTCAGTACGCCATCATGGAGAGCAGCCTTAATCCCATTTTCCTTGATTCCCTTTACTGCGAACTGGCGACGGAAATCGCTGGCATATCTTTCTTTACAAATAAAGTTCTTATCCTTGTCATTAGTTTCCTTGCTGTTATCCTTGTGGGCGTCCAGAGTCAGCACACCATGTTCATACGACACATGAATCTGATCCTTGGTAAACCCCGGGAAATCAGCAACCACTTCGTAATGATCTTTCTTATCTTCAATGTCCACTCTCGGTACACTGATACGATTCCTCATAGCCGGAGCATTATCAAAGAAAGAATCCCAACCATCATCCATAAAGAAATCATCAAACATTGGAAGCAAACTACGCATACAAAAGACCCCTTTTCTTAAATTACAATCTGTAATTTTTTCTCAGGTAAGGTAATCAGCTTATTCGGTTTGTCTTGCCTTACATCTTGATTATATCACTATTAGCACTCATATCAAGAGAGTGCTAATAATTTTATTGCATGGCTTTCAAAATTTTTTCCAGATTCCTTCTCATCCGTTCTACATACGAGCTCTTATCATCCGATGACTCCAACGTATCAATGGATTCAGTCGAAGCTCCCGCTGATTCTGCCAGTGTCTGGGATACGGCAGGACTTACCAGCTCTTCCGTAAACACGACCTTCACATGATGCGCCTTGCAGAAATCCGCCAGTTCCACCAGCCGCTTTGCTGAAGGTTCCCCAGAGGCAAATGCATCTTCCACGCTTACCTGCGTCAACCCAAAGTCACGGCACAGATAGGCGAATGCCGCATGTCCGCTAACCAGTTCTTTCCTGGGCGCATGACTGAATTTCTGCTGATATTCCTTTTTCAGCGCATCCGTCTCAGCAGCAAACTGCCTGTAGTTATGTTCAAAATATTCCCTGTTTTCCGGCGAAACACTCTGCAATTCATTTTTAACAGCCAGAGCCTCAGCCTTAGCCTCACTGAGCCCCATCCACACATGCGGATCATAAGCACCATGTTCCTTCCGCTCCTCCAGATCTACAAGCGGAATCGGAGTAATGTGCCTGGATAAGTTCACCGTTTTCAGTTTCGAATTATCTGCCGCCTGGATAGCCTGGTCTGCCCATGGCTCCATTCCCAGCCCGTTGTACACAAACAATCTGGCTTCCTGCAGTTTCTGAATATCGCCCGTTTTTAATTCAAACTCATGTGGTTCTGTCCCCTCGGGAATTACCGTAAGTACCTCAACCTTATTTCCTCCTATGGCTTCCGTTATTTCCTTTGTCGCTTCGAAGGAAGCAACAACAGGAATCCGTCCATCATGAGAAAATCCGGTTTCTACCGTTCCACACCCGGCCATTATAGCGGTCATGAGCACCCCCATCACCATGACCCCTGCCTTCTTTATATAGTTCATTTAGATCTCCTTTTTTAATTTAAGAATGATTCTTAAATCTTATCTCCTTTATTTAGTGTATCAGAGGTGTCAATAGACACAGTTTTTCAGGTTGCTATCTGACTCAAATGATAGTAAGATGTAAGGATAATTCAACCATATGAGGTGTCTATGATTACAATAACTGATTTAAATTTTTCATACACTGGGAAAAAGCCTTATCTCCTTTCAGAAATCAACCTGAATGTTCCCAAAGGAGCCTATATCTCCATTGTAGGCAACAATGGATGTGGCAAGTCTACACTTTTGCGTCTGATTCTCAAATTTATGCTGCCCACCCACGGTTCCATCCGTATCAACGCTTCACGCATCGGCTACGTTCCGCAGAAAAAAGATACAGACTCTGCATTCCCCATCACTGTAAAAGAAGTCATCCATTCCTATGGTCGTATACTTCACCTGCACTCAATTGATGTCCGTTCCATCCTGTCAGTAACCGGTATGGAGTCTCAGGCTGAAGAACTGGTTGGTAACCTGTCCGGCGGCCAGTATCAGAGAATGCTTATTGCCAGAGCACTTATGGGCAATCCAGATCTGCTGATTCTTGATGAACCATCCACCGGCGTGGACGTGAGCAGCCAGAAAGAAATCTACACTGTTCTTCACCGGTTAAACACTGAGCAAAAGCTCACCATTCTTGCCGTAGAGCATAATCTGTACGCTGCCGCCAGATATTCCAGTATGCTGTATCATATTGCCAATGGGCATGGCCACCTGTGCACGCCTCAGCATTATCTGGATGAATATATGACCAGGGAGGAATCATTCCATGCTTGATTACACCTTTATGCAGCACGCGCTGCTGATTTCCATCTGTATTGCCATCCTCTGCCCATGCATCGGTATCTTCCTTGTACTGAAACGGTATTCCATGATTGGTGATACACTGGCTCACGCTTCACTGGCCGGCGTAACCCTGGGCCTGTTTTTCGGGGCAAGTCCAATTGTTTCTGCTTTTATTTTTACCTCTGTTGCCGGTGTCTCTATTGAATTTCTCCGTCAGTATTTCCGAAAATATACGGATCTGATTCTGGCTATTGTACTGTCTGTTTCCGTAGGCATTGCCATCACCTTGATAACCTCCGGGGTGCTTCATGCCAACGCCAGTGCCTATCTGTTCGGAAGTATACTCACCGTAAGCAACGTGGACCTGGCTGTAACCGCCGCCCTCAGCCTCGCTGCTGTAGCCACTTTTATTATTTTTTATCACCAGCTTCTTTACCTGGCATATGATGAAACGGCAGCCCGTATCGCCGGAGTCCATGTAAAGACCATAAATTATATTTTCTCCATTCTGGTTGCCGCTGCCATCGCTATTTCCATCCGTTCTGTAGGAATGCTGGTCATCTCCTCTCTCATTGCTCTGCCAGTAGCTTCAGCCCTACAGCTTCGCAAAGGATTTAAAGCCACATTTATAGCCTCTGTAGGCTACAGTTTTTTCGCCATCCTGTCCGGACTGGTCATCTCTTACTATGCCGGAGCCGCCCCAGGTGGCATCACAGCTCTGGTTGCTGCCGGTGTCCTTCTCGTAACCATGCTTTTTACCCACAGCAGAAATCGCTGACCCCATTTCAGAGAAAGTATACAGGCATCCTTTCTGAATAAAAATAAAAAAGAGGGTTGTAACGAAACCCATGGCCACAGGCCTTACTTCGTTACAACCCTCTTTTTGCTACGCACAGGGCTGGTTGTCAGTTCTTCCGCCGGGTCATCATTGCCTGCCGGAGAGATTCCCGTCTCTTCTGTGCCTCTCTCCTGTCCAGAATGACCGGATGCCCATTAACGGTCGCATACGCAGACGCCCCCTTCTTATGACGCCTCAGGGAAGAAATACCACACCGAGCACACCCGGCAGCTCCCTGTATGACTTTTCGCAGGGAAAATACAAACCACGCAGCCAGGCCCAGAATAATCAGGGCAGTTATCAGCTGATTCATTATGACTCCTTTATATGAACGTGAATGAGAATGTAAATCATTTACATCTCATTATACAGGATTTTCCCAGTTCTTACAAAGGATAATCTTATATCTTACTTCTTAATTTATAGCTTCCCGCATTGCATGAGATGTCAGAACATAGTAAAATTAAATGATGTGTTTTTTCACCTGTATGAAGGGAGTTTCATTGTGGAACATTTACAACATACTATAAAAAAAGCCGTTTCCTATCGTGGGAATGGGCTTCACTCCGGAATACCGGTAACGCTTACCATGCTGCCGGCTGAACCGGACACGGGTATTCGATTCCGGAGAGTGGATCTTCCCGGTCATCCTGAAGTCCCGGCCCATATTGAATATGTGACCAACACCATGCGTGCCACCACCCTGGAAAACGGCAATGCCAAAGTCTTTACGGTAGAACATCTTTTATCCGGACTATATGCATTATCCATCAACAACTGTATCATTGAAATGGATTCTCCGGAACCGCCGGTCGGCGATGGCAGCGCCAGAACGTTTGTAGACCTGATCCGTGAAGCGGGTATAGAAACCCAGGACAAGCCGGTATCGGTTTTCAATCTTCCGGAAAGTGTTTCGGTATACGAAAAGAACAAGTTCATTGCCGCTCTCCCCTATGATGGTCTGAGAGTGACATTCACTTCCATCAATCCGCACCCTATGCTGGGAACGCAGATGTTTGATCTGGTCATTACACCGGAATCTTATCTTAAGGAAATTGCCTCCGCCCGTACCATTGGATTCACCTGGGAACTGGAAGCCATGAAAAAAATGGGCCTTGGCAAAGGCGGTACACTGGAAAACGCCGTAATCTATTCCGAGGATGCCTGCCTGTCTCAGCCACGGTGGCCTGATGAACTGGTTCGTCATAAGATTCTCGATATCCTCGGTGATATCTCTCTGATTGGACCGATGCATGCCCACATCATAGCTGTATTGGGCAGCCACAAGCTGAACGCAGAATTATCTGCCAAGCTGATAAAGATCCGCAATGAATTACATGTATAATCAGGAGGTTTCGTATCATGGAAATAAATATTGAAGAAATCATGTCCATCCTTCCGCACCGTTATCCGATGCTTCTGGTAGACCGTATCACAGAACTGGTTCCGATGAAGTACGCTATCGGCATTAAATGTGTAACCATCAATGAACCTTTCTTCCAGGGACATTTCCCGGGAAAACCGGTTATGCCAGGCGCATTAATCTGTGAAGCCATGGCTCAGGTAGGCGGTGTAGCCCTCATGTATCCTCAGGAAAACAGAGGCCTTATCCCTATGTTCACCGGCATGGACAAGGTACGTTTCCGTACTCCGGTACGTCCTGGCGATGTACTGACCACCAAAGCCACCATCCTTAAGATTGTGGGCCGTATGGGCAAAGTCCACTGCGAAGGCACCGTTGACGGAGTTCACTGTGCCGAAGCGAATTTCCTCTTTTACCTGGCGGATAAGGAACCGGCAGGCGCACATGAAAAATCATGTGATTAAAAGAGAAAATTAGCTAAATTATGTAGCATAGCCAAGCATTTTTGTGAAATTGAAGAATTTTGCTTATTTGTTTCTTCTTTTGGCTGTTTCTAAAAACAAAAGAAATTCTGACTATGTTATAAAGAAAGCAATAATAAAGCAAAATCAATTTACGAAGGAAGCAGGACAATGGAACTTAAAGTTATAAAAAATGTGGACCCACAGATCCACCCGACAGCCATCATAGATCCTACCGCCGTTCTTCACAAAAATGTTGTTATCGGTCCATATGCAGTAATCGGACCTGACTGTGAAATCGGTGAAGGTTCTCGCATCGACGCACATGTCGTTATCGGTGCCCATACCCGCATGGGAAAGAATAATCATATTTTCCCTCATGCCGTAATCGGGGAAGAACCTCAGGACCTGAAATATCATGGAGAATACAGCACCGTAGTCATAGGTGACTCCAACAGTATCCGCGAATACTGCACCATCCACCGCGCAACCGGTGAAAATCAGGAAACCCATATTGGCTCGCACAATATGCTTCAGGCCTATGTACATATAGCTCATAACTGCAATCTGGGAGATTATATTGTCATTTCCAGCTTCTCCGGGCTGGCAGGCCACGTAACGGTGGAAGACCATGCTGTTATCGGCGGAATGTCCGGAATCCATCAGTTCGTCAAGATTGGTTCCGTAGCCATGGTAGGTGGTATGTCCAAGATTGTTCAGGACGTATGTCCTTTTGTCATTGTGGACGGAAATCCATCTCGCGTAGTGGGCCTTAACAGTGTAGGCCTTTCCAGAAACCATATTAACCAGGATATTAAGAAGGAACTAAAACGCGCTTATCGCCTGATTTTCCGTTCTGGTCTCCGCCTGGACGATGCAATCAACCAGATGGAACAGGAGCTCTCCTCTACACCGGAAATTGAACATCTGCTGTCTTTCCTCAGAAACTGCGACCGTGGTCTCTGCCGTACGAGAGAACGATAATATTCACTGTATGGCTAAAAGGGCTGTGAATTTTTTTCACAGCCCTTTGTTACTGCCAAAAAGGATGTAATCCGAAAGGGATTACATCCTTTTTTACTTCGTATATTAAATTACTGACAGCATGGAGGTTTCTTATTTTCCGGCTCATGTTCTCTACAACAGCAGCCACCACCACTGCCATGACAGCCACATTGTCCACCAAACAGGGTTCTACAGGTTCTTCGCAATGCCAGTCCAAAGAGGATAAAAACAAGACCAATGACCGCATAAGACATCCAGGTCATACCGCTGCTCCCTCTCTTTCCTTACCGGATACCTTACTATGCGGTGCCGGACGGAAGATGAAATACAATGCTGCCAGACAGAGCGCAACAGCCACTGCCTGCCCGATGCCAAATGGCATCCCGTAAAACAGCCAGCCTCCCAGCTGATATACTGAGAAGGCCAGGCAATACCCCAGTACCAGCTGGAAACTGATTGCAATAGCCGCCCACATCTTATTTCCCATTTCTCTGGCAATGGTAACCATGGCCACCAGGCAGGGCGGATCAAACAGATTAAGAATCATAAAAGACAACGCAGCCAAAGGTGTCATCATAGAACGGATTCCCACCGCCATCTGTGCATCACTGGCACCATCCGACACTCCATTCAGTACCGCCAGGGTACCTATCGCATTTTCTTTTGCCATTTCAGCAGATATAACCGCTACCGCACTCTTCCAGTTTCCCAGTCCCAGGGGTTCAAAAAAACAGGAGATTGCATTACCAAATGCCGCCATCATGGAGTTCTCGATATCAGTCATATGGAGACTGAGATCAAATGATGAGAAAAACCATATGATTACACAAACGGTAAATATAAGAGTTCCTGCCTTGATAATGAAGCCTCTGGCTTTCTCCCACATATGACGCAGTACGCCTTTCAATGCCGGTACGTGATACGCAGGAAGTTCCATAACGAAGGTGGATGGTTTTCCCGCAAAGAGGCTTGTCTTCCGAAGAGCGATACCGGAAAGCACGATTACCGCAATCCCCAGAAAATACATGGCCGGAGCCATAAAGACACTTCCCGGGAAAAAGACCGATGTAATCATGGAAATAATGACCGCCTTGGCGGAGCAGGGAATAAAAGTACATAACATAATAGTCATCCGGCGTTCCTGTTCATTTTCAATGGTGCGGGATGCCATAACGGCAGGTACCCCGCATCCAGAGCCAATAAGGATAGGAATAAAGGATTTACCGGAAAGCCCAAAGCGACGGAAAATTCTGTCCATAATGAATGCCACCCGGGCCATATATCCCGAATCTTCCAGAACAGCCAGGAAGAAAAAGAGCAGCATAATCTGCGGTACAAATCCGAGCACGGTACCTACGCCGCCAATAATCCCATCGACAATCAGATTATGAAGCCATTCCGGAGCCGCAATACTTTGCATAAAGACATTGGCCGCATCATTCACATATTCACCGAAAAAGACATCATTCACCCAGTCCGTTGCCCATCCACCTATAGTGGTGACCGAAATATAATACACCAACGTCATGATCAGGAAAAATATAGGCAGTGCCAGTATACGGTTAGTGACAACTGCATCAATCCTGTCTGAGACAGACATCTGGTCCTCTCCCTTTTTCCGATACAGCACGGTACCAATGATGCGCTCAATGTAATCGTAACGCTGATTGATGATAATACTTACCGAATCATCATCCATTTCTTCTTCGCAATCTTTAATATGTCCATCCAGATGGTCCATCAGTGCCTTATCCAGTTTAAGTTCTTTATCCACTTCCGGATCCCGTTCAAAAAGCTTAACGGCATACCAGCGCAGAAGGTGATTATCCACTTTATCCGAAACAGACTCTTCAATATGCGCCAGTGCATGTTCCACACTGCCGGAAAACACATGGGGATGTTCCTTTACTTTCATTCCGACAGAAGAGAGAGCCAGCTCTGCTGCTTCCAGACAGTTTGTCTTATGAAGGGCACTGATGCCTATGGCTTTGCAATGCAGTGTTTCTCCCAGCTTATCCAGATTGATGACATCGCCGTTTTTTTCCACCACATCATACATATTGACCGCAATCACTACCGGAATTCCCAACTCCAGAAGCTGTGTTGTCAGATACATGTTTCGCTCAAGATTGGTCCCATCAATGATGTTCAGAATAACATCCGGCTTTTCCTTCACCAGATAGTTTCTGGCCACCTTTTCTTCTGGCGAATACGGGGACAGGGAATAAATACCTGGCAGATCCTGGATGATTACATCATGATGACCTTTGAGGAGCCCATCCTTTTTTTCAACCGTTACACCAGCCCAGTTCCCTACGTACTGAGAACTTCCGGTGAGTTCGTTGAACAATGTGGTTTTTCCACAATTTGGATTACCCGCCAGGGCAATTTTTACTGACATATTTTTTCTCCTTCCGGAGGCTCTGCCTCCTGGTCTGTACTTTTTACCGCAGGCGACCGTCCCTGCAGCTGTTAATGAATGTCCGGCTCTTCCACCTCAATAGCCGCCGCTTCCGTTTTCCGTATGGACAATTCATACCCACGAACTTTAAGTTCTATCGGATCCCCTAGCGGTGCCACTCGCCTGACCAGTACCGAAATGCCCCGGGTAAGCCCCATATCCATAATTCGGCGGCGTGTCCGTCCCTCTCCGTAGATTTTCTTAACCACCACGGTATCGCCTACCGGCACCTGATCTAATGTATACATTTCTCTCCATCCTTCTTTCAGATAAAAATACGCCGTGCCATAGACTTATCCAGGGCTACCCGGCTTCCTTTAACTTCTACAATAAGATTTCCTGCCATCTGACTTACTACCAGAATCATAGTATCCACTACAAAACCAAGCGCAGCCAGATGCCGGCGGATATCATCGTTACCGGAAATCTTCCGTATGATAACTTTTTCTCCCGTCCGTGCCATGGTAAGGGGGCATCATATGCTGTTCCTCCTAATTGAAAAAAAATCTCAATACCAACTATAAGAATAAGAGTCATTATCAATTTTGTCAAATAAAAACCTGCTTTTACATATTTTACCCTTTTATTTCTCCTTTTCCATTCCCAGTCTCTATACATGACTTATTTTGTGCATATTTGTATCTAAACAGCAAAAAGGGGCTGTGAAAATGAAAAATCATTTTCATGCCCCCTGTAACTATTATTTTCTGCGATAGATTACGAACGTATGTGGTATGTCCCCTTCGCCTGGGAATTCTTTCTCCTTTATCCATTCCTTTTCATCAAATGGTGGAAAAAAGGCATCTCCATCATATGCTTTTCCTACTCGGGTCATATACACTTTATCTGCCTTTGACAGAAGAAGGCTATAGATATGTTCTCCGCCAATAACAAAATTTTCTCCTTCCGGAAGATTTTCCATAAGTGTCTCCACATCGTGAAAAAGTCTCACTCCCTCTGGCACCTGGTAATCTTTTCGTCTGGACAGAACAAAGTGTGTCCTGCCCGGTAAAAGCCGTGGAAGACTTTCAAATGTTTTTCTTCCCATAATGATAGGTTTTCCCATAGTGCATTTTTTAAACCATTTCAGGTCATCTGATAAATGCCAGATCAGCTGATTATCTTTTCCAATCACGCCGTTGGCCGCTACAGCCACTATAATAGATAAACTCATACAGACACCTTCATTAGCAGCTTCCCTAAATGCTGATAATTTTCGAGAACAATATCTTCTGGTTTAAAATCATAAAAATCCTTAATTTCCGGATTCAGCCGCAGGCGGGGAGCCGGATAGGCTTCGTTCCTCCTGGCCAGCTGTGTTTTCAATGCCTCTACATGATTCTCATAAATATGTGCATTGTTGATTACATGGGTAAACAGCCCCGGACGAAGACCGGACACCTGGGCAATCATGCATACAAGCGCTGCATACTGTGCCATATTAAAAGGAACTCCCAGCCCCATATCCCCGCTTCTCTGAACCAGCATACAGTTTAACCGGTTATCTGCCGATACATCCCACATAGTAAGGAACGCGCATGGCTGCAAAGCCATTTCTGGCAGGTCTTCCACATTCCACATAGAAACCACCATGCGGCGGCTCTGAGGATTTTCCTTTAATGTCTTAAGCAGTGTGTCTACCTGGTGATATTTTGCCAGCTGATAACCATAGGCTTTCCCAATAGTGCCATCTTCCTGCATCCATTCATCCCAGACATGGCAATTCCACTGCTGCAGTACGCGTACATCATTGGACTGCTTCTGCCAGATCCATAGAATTTCCTTTACTGACGTCTTAAAAGCTACAAATTTAGTGGTCAGAATTGGAAATTCCTTTTCCAGATCAAACTGCATAATCTGGTGTGGCAGTTTATAGGCCGGCATACCGGTGCGATTCTGCCCCAACGCCCCATTATCCAGAATATTCTGTACTATGTCCAGATATTTTGTATCTGCTAAACTCATATATCCTCCATTGATGTTTCCATAAACTGTCTGTAAATCTTCATTATTTTAGCAAGCTCTTTCCGGTATGAACTGCCAAGCCCTGCTGGCCAGTCACCGGTCATCTTACGCATTTCAGCAGCCTTTCTCAGTTGGTCCGCTGTCACATCATCCAACTGCCCGCTGTCTTTCATCCGCCAGATACATTGTTCCACATATATATGGAATCCGGAATCCTGTGATTCCACATCCACGGTGCATTCAATCTGTTCCAGTCGATGCTTTGCTTCCTGCACAGCGTTTAAGAACAACAATCCAAATTTATCAAATTTGGCCGGACCGATACCGTAAACCGCCTTAATCTCCGATTCCTGTGACGGCCGGCGGAACGACATATCCATCAATGTGCGGTTGGAAAGTATCTGAAATGGCTTTATTCCCTGATCATCTGCCATGCGGTTCCTTACCGACACCAGATAATCATAAATACAGGCCGCTTCTCCCCGTTCCCGTTCTCCAGCCAGATTTTTATTTTCTTCCCGAGAAGTCTCTGTCTCCTCATTGCCCTCATCACGTATAAGCTTCAGGAACCGTTCGCCATATTTTTCCAGTTTAAATACCCCTACGCCGCTGATTTGTCTCAGTTCATCCCTTGTCACAGGACGGACTGCCGCCATCTGTTCCAGCGTAGCATCGGAAAAGATAACAAAAGGCGGTACCTGTTCCTCTTTAGCCATTTGTGTTCGAAGTCTCCGAAGCTGCTCAAAAAGGGCACCTCTGTCTCCGGTAGATTTCAGATTGTCAATAACCTGTTCGGCCGCCATCCGTTCCATACCAACAGCAGGACCCATCACCCGGCCATCGCCTGACAGGACGCGCATCGCCATCGGCGTAAGGTACAGGGAAGGATAGGGCTCTCCTTTCTGCAGAAGATATCCATCGGCCATCAGTGTATGAATCGTATCCCGGATATGTTCAGTCTTCTCAAAAGACAGCTTTCCATACGTCATCTGCTGATCCAGGTGCCTGTCCCTGATATTCCTGGACCGGCTCCCTTTCAGAATATCGGCAATAACATTGACGCCAAAGGACTCATTGACATTGCGTATGGTCCGGAATATAAGCACGGCCACATCAGTAATATCCACCCGTGCCCTTGCATTTTCACACGACGAACAGTGTCCGCACGTATCTTCCGGTGTTTCCCCGAAATACGTAAGGATGGTATTTCTAAGACAGGCCGACGTACTGCAGTAATTAATCATCTGGTCCAGACGGCGATACTCAATATCCAGCTGCTCTGCCGGCAGATCGCTCTGCGCCAGCAGGTACTTCTGAATCCCTGCGTCCCGGGCACTGTACAACAGGATGCATTCGGCTCTGGCTCCATCCCGTCCGGCCCTTCCGGCTTCCTGATAATAGGCTTCCAGGCTTTTAGGCATCTGATAATGAATTACATACCGTACATTGCTCTTATCGATACCCATACCAAACGCATTGGTGGCCACCATAACCTGCAGACGGTCAAAAGAGAAATCATCCTGTGCTTGTTTTCTTTCCTGCTCACTGAGGCCGGCATGATATCTCCCAGCCTGTATTTTATGGGTTCGGAGAAGGGTATAAACGGAATCTACCGCCTTCCGGGTTGCACAATAAATAACACCGCTTTCCTGTTTATGGGTCTTTACATACCTTAAAAGCAGCTGTTCCTTTTCTTCCCGCCCCAGTCCGCGGAGCACACGGAAAGAAAGATTGGGTCTGTCCAGACCTGTGCGATAGATATCAGCATGTACCAGTCCCAGATTTTCCTTTATATCTTTTTCTACCAGCGGTGTAGCCGTGGCGGTAAAGGCCGCTATAACCGGTTTATGGGGCAGCAAATCTACAAATGTTCTGATTTTTCCATAACTGGGACGAAAATCATGTCCCCACTGCGATACACAGTGTGCTTCATCCACAACCACCATGGATAGCGGCACCTGTCTGAGACAATCGGTAAAATAAGATGGTTCCAGCTTTTCCGGTGCCAGATACAGAATCTTTATCTTCCCCCGGTACAAATCCCGCAGTCGTTCAATTGACTCCCCAAAAGGAACCGTACTGTTGACATAGGAAGCAGCAATCCCCTGGCGTATCAGTGATTCCACCTGATCTTTCATAAGAGAAATCAGCGGAGAAACCACAACCACCCCATGCGGCATCATCAACGCCGGCACCTGAAAACAAATCGATTTTCCCGCGCCGGTGGGCATAATGGCCAGCACATCATGGCCTGACAGAAGGGAATTGACCACTTCTGCCTGCCCTGTACGGAAACTGTCATAACCAAAGTATTCCTTTAGCACCGCTTCTGGTGATCCAGTCATAAAATCCCCCCCTTCTGTCTGAACAGCATATCCTATTTATTTTATCATAAAAAAGAGGCTGCCAAAAATCATTTTCGCAACCTCTTTTTACTTCCCTCTGCTGACTTACCAGTGAGGGACCATTTATTTCATTTCCCAGCCTTTGCAGATATCTACATATCCACGGGAATGAGCACACTTTTCAAGTTCCTTAAGACTCAGCCTGACGGCACTATGATCTGTTCCTGCCGCCGGATATACTTCACTAAACCGCATGAGGGACACATCCAGATATACCGGAGTCCCTTCCGGGAGACAGAACGGACATACTCCGCCAGGTTTGTGCCCGATAAATTCTTCGCATTTAGCTCCGGGGATCATACTCAGCTTCTTATGGAAAACTGTCTTATACTTATGGTTGTCAACCCTGGCATCTCCGGCAACTACCACAATAAGCGGTTTTCCCTCCAGAAGAAATGACATGGTTTTCGCAATACGGCCTTCTTCCACTCCAAGTACAGCAGCCGCTTCTGCAACCGTAGCCGTGGGTTCAGTAAAACTGATACAGCGGTCTTCCATTCCTAATGTTGCAAAATAACTTTTTACCTTTTCAAATGACATAGATTCCCTTCCTTTCAAAGTACATACAGATTTAAATATTTCTATTATATGCTTTTCCTGGGATAATGTCACTTTCCCCGATTATTTTAATGCTTTCAGTGTTTCTGCAATGACCTGAATCATTATGGCAATAGAATCCAGTTCTACAGATTCATCGGCACTGTGAATGGCATGGGTATTCGGGCCTACAGAAATAATATCGGCCGACGGATTCAGATGATAGAACCGTCCGGTTTCCAGCCCACCATGGATAGCTTCTGTACGGGGCTTACGACCGGTTATCTTTTCAAAAGCTTTCTCATAAATTGGAGCCAGTTTGCTTTCTGTATTCACCGTCCATGCCGGTTCTGCATTTCCCTGCTCATAGGCAAATCCGGTCAGCTTGGCAAAAAGTGGCAGCTTCTGGAGTAATTCCTGCAGCCGGTCATCTTCTCCGGATCTTGGCAGATATTCAAAGGATACCGCCTCTTCCGTAGTCTGAATGGTACCAATATTAGCTGAAAGTTCCGGAAGGTTTGCATAGGTCTGATTCATCACATAGATGCCGCTATGCAACATGCAGAGCAAATCAACCAGCATTTCTGTATCCGAAGCAGAGAACACACGCTGCGGAACTTCATCAGGCTGAATCAGCAATTCGGCCTGATCTTCAATGCCATGGAACATTCTGTGGAATTTTTCAGACCATGCATGCAGTACTTCTCTGACCTTTCCTTCATTATCCGGGCTGATGACAATAATTGCATCACAGTCAGCCGGGATTGCGTTAGATGCATCACCGCCATTAATGCTGGACAGACGATAGTCTATTCCTGCATTCCTAAGGTCAAGCAATGCTTCTGCCATAGCCTGAATAGCATTTCCCTTGCCCTGATGGATGGTTGCGCCGGAGTGACCACCACGGAACCCATGAGTTTGCAGGTGAAGCGCCATAGTATCAGCAGTTTCCCCCCAGTTGATAATCCGTGTAAACCGGGTATGGCAACTGCCGGCAGACCCCATACAGATAACATCCAGTTCTTCAGAATCTACATTAATAATATAATCCAGATCCTGGATATACCGGGAATCCAGATGGGTAGCCCCGGTCATTGAGGTTTCTTCATCGGTAGTAAATATAATACGCAGCGGGCCATGTTCTACCCCGAGCTGAAGCAGAATCAGTGCAGATGCCACGCCGGCTCCATCATCAGCTCCCAGACTTGTATGATCAGCATGAAGAATATTCCCTTCACGGATCAATTTAATCTCACTGGTCAGCGGATCAAAAGGATATCCCGGCTTGGCCACACACACCATATCCATGTGCCCCTGAATCAAAGTAAGCGGAGCCTTCTCGTAACCTGCTGTAGCCGGCACATTGGCAATTACGTTATATACATCATCCTGGATTACATCGGTAACCCCCAGAGCATGAAGGCGGTTTACCAGATAATCACTGACTGCCTTTTCATGGTGAGAAGGTCTTGGATGTCTGGCCAATCCTTTAAACTCATCCATAATCATCTCAATAAGTCTGTCCTGATCTGTCATTGTTATCCTCCTGAAGGTTGTTTTGGAACTATCTTATCGGATAATCCTCTCCCAGCTCCCTGGACTTCGATTATCCATATTTGAATTATATCCATTATAGCATTAATGGATAGTATATTCTTCCCTTCTTCTCTGTCCCATAAATTTCAAGTCAGGAATTATTCCTTTCGGCTATCATTTCACCGGTTACATTTAATTATAGAATATTATGAATGTATTTCGCTATGTATATCACTTATCTAACTAATCTATATATAGCCTTATTTATACACTTTACAGATAATTCATTTACTAACCCGGCAAATCGTATATAATATAGTAATACATTAACTGCATCTTATTCCTCTTTATAAGATACAGGATTAAGATAGGAGGGCTCACAATGCCAGATAAAAAGTCTTCACCTGATTCACAGGTGAAATATCCGAGTCTGCCCGAACTTACATTGCGCGGCATGCTGCTGGGTATATTGATTACTGCAATTTTTACTGCATCCAATGTATATCTTGGATTAAAAGTAGGTCTTACTTTCTCATCCTCCATTCCGGCTGCAGTAATTTCTATGGCAGTACTTCGTTTCTTTAAAGATTCCAATGTTCTTGAAAACAACATGGTTCAGACACAGGCCTCTGCAGCAGGTACTCTTTCTGCTATCATTTTTATCCTTCCAGGCCTGCTCATGCTGGGTTACTGGCAAGGATTCCCGTTCTGGGAAACACTGCTGCTCTGTGCCTGTGGCGGTTCTATGGGTGTCTTATTTACCATTCCACTCCGCCGTGCCATGGTCGTAAACAGCGACCTCCCTTATCCGGAAGGCCGTGCAGCTGCAGAAATTCTCAAAGTAGGCAGCCAGATGCGCAAGGATAAGGCTGAGGGAAAGGGTAAATCCGGAAAGTCCAGTGGTATGAAGGATATTGTAGGCGGTACATTCGTAGCCGCTCTCTTTTCCCTTCTTTCCAACGGCTTCCATGTAGCCTCTTCTGAAGTAAGCCACTGGGTTTCCCTTGGCAGGACTTCCGCCACTCAGCTCCCGATGGGATTTTCCATGGCATTGCTTGGTGCCGGTTACCTCATCGGTATTGCCAGCGGCATCGCCATTTTCGTAGGTACTCTTCTTTCCTGGGGTGTATTTGTTCCATACCTGACCAGTGTAATGACTCCGGAAGCCGGCCAGGCCGCTTCTGAATTTGCCCATTCCATCTGGGCTTCCAAAGTCCGCTTTATTGGTGCAGGCTGTATCGGTACCGCGGCGGTATGGACCTTGATTACCTTGATTAAACCGGTCATTGATGGGGTAAAAATGTCCATTGCTGCACTTCGCGATAACAAAACGGCTGAAGCCAGAGCACTCCATCATACTGATATTGACCTGGATCCAAAGACCACCGGTATTATCTTCCTGGTGATCCTGGTTGGTCTGTTTGTTGCCTTTTATTCTTTTGTAAGCGGATTCAATCTGCCGTTATCTATTTCTTTAACCTATGTATTCACCGGGATTCTGGTTGCGCTGCTCATGGGCTTCTTTGTAGCTGCTGCCTGCGGATACATGGCCGGCCTGATTGGTACTTCCGCCAGCCCGATTTCCGGCATAGGCATCCTGGGTATTATTGTTTCATCCCTGGTTGTTCTTGGTCTCAGCAAGACCTTTGAAGTATTCGATATGCCAGGCGGCGCTATGTTCTCCACCGCATTTGCTATTTTTATTACCAGTGTTATTGTCAGCATTGCCGCTATCTCCAATGATAATCTGCAGGACCTGAAAACCGGCCAACTGGTAGGTGCTACGCCCTGGAAACAGCAGGTTGCCCTCATTATCGGCTCTGTTGTAGGTGCATTCGCCATCGCCCCGGTTCTGAACCTGCTTTATCAAGCCTATGGTTTTACCGGTGCACTTCCCCGTCCCGGCATGGATCCAACCCAGGCACTGGGTGCCCCGCAGGCGACCCTGATGACTACCATCGCAGAAGGTATATTCAGTTCCACCCTGGACTGGAATTATATTATCTTTGGTATTTTTGTCGGTATCGCAGCCATTATTACAGACCGTCTGCTTAAACATTTCTCTCACGGGAAACTGGCACTTCCGCCGCTGGCCATCGGTATGGGTATCTACCTGCCGCCAACACTGGAACTTCCTCTGGTCATCGGTTCCGTTATGGGATATATCATTCATAAGAAACTGGCTGCACGTGCTGCGGTACGAAGCCCGGGCCATGAACAGGAAGATATTGATGAATGTAACCATCATGGCGTCCTGTTTGCTTCCGGCCTCATTGTAGGCGAAAGCCTTATGGGCGTTCTCATCGCCATGCTCATCGTTCTTTCTGTTACCTCCGGTGGAAGTGAAAATCCGCTGGCACTGGTAGGACCTGACTTCCAGCCGGTTGCTGACTGGATTGGTGCTCTCTGCTTCATCGGCACTATCATTTATTTTATCCATCACATTTTTAAGACTCCGTTCACTCCGGAAGATAATGATAAATAAGCACCACTATAAAAGATGCAGGACGACATATGTCGTCCTGCATCTTTTTATTTGCCAGTTCTGCCCTCTCTGCGTTTGGGACATTCTCTGAAATGCGTTATAATATATCCAGCTTATAATATTTTGTCATTTTTAGGAGGATGTTATGAAAATTATTCACTCTGACAATGCTCCGGCAGCCCTTGGACCCTATTCCCAGGCATATGAAGCCAACGGATTCGTATTCACTGCTGGTGAGCTCGGAATCGATCCCCAGACAGGAAAACTCCCGGAAGGCATTGCCGCTCAGGCAGAACAGGCCTGCAAAAATATTGAAGCCATTCTGGAAGCTTCCGGACTGTCCATGATGAATGTCATCAAAACAACCTGCTTCCTCGCCGACATGGCTGATTTCAAGGTCTTTAATGAAATCTATGGAAAGCATTTCGTAAGCAAACCGGCCAGAAGCTGCTTTGCTGCCAAGACCCTTCCTGGCGGCGGGCTCTGTGTTATCGAAGCTGTCGCAGCCAGATAACATCCCCTGATCTGCTTATACAAGGAGGTAGCAATGAACTCATTGTTTTCAAAATACTGTGCAGAATGTCGTACATTTCGCCGTTTCAAACAGATTCCTGTTCCTGAAACACTTCTGCACGATCTTATCGAAGATGTACGCATCGCTCCTTCCGGCAGAAACGCTCAGGTTCTTCGGTATATCGTAGTAAATGACAAGGATACCGTGGCCCGCATACAGCCATTCTTCCATTTTGCCGCTGCACTTCCACCGGAAATTGGACAGCCGGCAGAGGGAGAACAGCCAACCGCTTTTATTATCATCTGCACCGAAGGGATGAGCCCACGCACAGCCGGCATTGATATAGGTATCGCTGCCCGGACTCTGCAGCTTGGAGCCTGGGAGAAGCAGGTAGGCAGCTGTATCCTTTTAAATGTTGAATTTCCAAAGATTCTTCCTGCCATCGGCAATGTGCCGACAACCTGGCAGCCGGCACTGGCACTTGCGCTAGGGTATCCGGATCATACCAGTACCATAGTCGACATGCCTGCCGATGGTTCCACTGCCTACACCGTAGATGAACAACGCAATTATTATGTTCCTAAGAGAAAAAAAGAAGATATTCTTCTCTGGAAATAAGAACTTGAAAAGGATGCTTTCTGTACCACATATGAGTACAGAAAGCATCCTTTTTCATTTCCAGAAACGGAAGATTATGCTTACCAGCCATGCCGATAGCTCAGCACTTCGTCTGGAATATTTCCCTCTTCAAGGTCTGTAATCGCCTCATCAAGAATAACAAATCCTTCATGCAGCTTTTCCGGCCGGATATTGAGCGGCGGCTGAATCCTCAGTACATTTAGCCCCAGCGTAATCAGTATGAGCCCTTTTTCATAAGCTCTGAAAATAATTTTAAATACCCCATCCACATCCGGTACCTTACATCCCTCAGAGTCCTTTTTCACAATCAGAATCCCCTGGGACATTCCCAACCCGCGGAAAGAATCCACTGTCTCCGGATGTTTTCTCTTTAATTCCTTCATTTCGTCTACAATCTGGCAGGAATTATTTTTCAGGATATTTTGGAACTCATCCGTCTCATAATAATCAAAGGCTGCCCTTCCAGATGCACAGGCCAGAGCATTGCCACTCAGAGTAAAGACATGTGCCGGCGCCGGAAGAGAATTCATAATTTTCTCCCGTGCCATAAAGGCCCCCAGTGTCAGACTTCCACCTATGGATTTTCCCATGATGATACCATCTGGAATAATTCCCTGATAATGTTCAATGCCAAAAAACTTTCCGGTTCTCCAGAATCCCTGCTGCACTTCTTCTGAAATAAACAGAATTCCATTCTTTTTGCATAAGTCATAAAGCTTTCTCATAAATATGGGATGAGCCGGCAGAATCCCCGCATCCCCCTGAATTGGTTCGATAATAACCGCTGCCACTTCATCAGCCGGCATATAGAGCTGAAAAGCTTCTTCTATCGCTCTGGTACCTTCTCTCTCTGCGATTTCATCGCTTACATCCGTACCGAAAAACGGAAAATGATAAATTTCCGGCATAAACGGCCCCATCTTCGCATGCATACGTGGAGTGCATGTCGTCATTGTGCTGGCACAGTAGGTATTTCCATGATATCCGTTAATGAAAGTAATAATCTTCGTGCGGCCAGTATAGGCACGGGCAAACTTCACCGCCGCGTCATTACAATCTGACCCGCAGTTTCCATAGCAGACTTTAGCCTTTACACCGCCCGGATATTTGGAAACCAGCCGTTCGGCATAGGATATCATCGGTTCATTATACGAATAGCCGCCATTATACTGCGTACATTTCTCCAGCTGTTCCCTAATCGCCTGATTAATATGTACATTAGCACTCCCCAGATTCAGTGAAGAGGCGCTGGAAAGAAAATCTATATATTCATTTCCATCTACATCAGTCAGCATTTCTCCCCGAGCCCGGTCAATGACAAAGGGATAGGATGATAAGTGCTGACATGTGGCAATAACTTTCCTGTCCCGTTCCACCAGCGCTTCACTTTCAGGTATGTGTTTATTAATCTTATAGACCATAATCCTTCCCTTCTTTCTCTGCATTCCGCAGTCTGTCCTCTTCATATCATACCGCTCACTGTATATAAAACAAGGCAGGGAAAATGTTCTTTCATTTTCCCTGCCCTGTTTTCATTTACTGAACCGTTTTCCTGATTTCAGTTAATTTGGAAGGTAGCCCCTACAGAAGCTGTAATTTCCTGTTCTGTCGGTTCCAGTGAGGTTTCCTGACGCACAGCCGCATTGTCTGCAGCGGCCAGCTTCATGGTTCTGTACTGAACTGTCGGCTCTTCGTTGTTGCTCTGATCATAGAGAGAAACGGTGGAAATAACCCGCTTTCCTACGGCCTGTGCCATAACAGTGGCCTTGCGCAGCGCCGATTTGGTAGCAATGGCCAGTGCACGATCCTGATACATCGCCGGATCTTTCAGCCCAAACGATACCGAATCAACGTAACTTGCTCCGGCATCTACTGCAGCATCCATCACTTTCCCTGTAATCCGTACATTATCCACCTGTACTTTCAGGACATTATGCGCCCTGTATCCGGTAAGCACCGATTTTCCGTTCTTTTCATACCGATATTCCGGACTTACACTGTAACCAGTGGTTTCCAGACGGGACAAGTTGGCTCCTGCCGCAATTACTGCTCGTCTGACTTTAGCCATAGTCATCGCATTAGCCGAAGAGGCTGCACTGGCATTGTCCGCACGGGAATCCACCGTAACCTGGAAAGTAGCCATATCCGCAGGAATACTGATTTTTGCAGTCCCGGTAGTATAAATAGTATGCATGGTATCTTCTGCATGTACTGTTACAGCAGAAGCCATCAATAACCCTGTCGCACACAGTGCAATTAATTTCTTATTCATTTTACATCCCCCTTTCAAAATAGAAAGCATGCTATCTATTTTCTGTATTAAGAACATTATATAGATTTTACCCATTACAATCAAGGTCATTTATTGGATTCTATCAATATAAAAAGGAGCCCCCATGGACTCCTTTTTCTTTTTTATTGTTAATCAGTTAGCTGCCTGGAAAACTCCATCCTTCATCTTCAGCAATACCAGATCAACTACCGGGTCACGCTTTTCATTAAAGCTGAATGTGCCGCAAACCCCGCTGAAATTTTTCATCTGGGCCATAGCATCGCGAATCTTAGCCTTGTCGGTTGTTGTGCCAGCCCTCTTCATAGCGTCTACTACCATGTATACTCCATCATAGGCCCCGGCTGTAAACTGATCCGGTGCATGACCATACTTCTTAGTGTAGTTTGCCACAAATGCCTTGGTCTTTTCATCATTGCGATTTGGAGACCACATAGAGGAAACATACACATTGTCAGCTGCCTTTCCGGCCAGTTTTCCCAGTTCAGGGGAAACCAATCCATTGTCACCTGAGCTGACCAAGATGGCCGGTGCTGCCGCCAATAACGTTTATGTTTCTTCTATGTGGACTCCGGAAAGAAATAATCCGGAAACCAAAAACTTCGTTGAAAAGTTCAAGGCTAAGTATGGACAGGAACCTGATAATTTCGCAGCCTGCGCTTATGTAGCCATGAAGTATGTGGCTAAAGCTATGGAAACTGCAGGTACTACCACCGATACTGCAAAGATTCGTGATGCCATGGCCAATATCAAGAACTTTAATTCGGCTACCGGTCCGCTTTCTTTCAACAATAAGGGAACCCCGGACGTTGACCTGGTACTCCTGAAGATTGAAAACGGCCAGTATAAGGCTCAGTAAGCATACGGGAACTCTATCCCGGAATCATAGAAAAGGGCACAGCCAGCGCTGTGCCCTTTTTGATTGCGTGAAAACACTCAGCCGATACCCAGTTTTCTTCTGGAAAGGTGTTCTTAAATTGTTCTTTAAGATTTCTTTAATTCTCCCTGTTACTATAACTATGCGAATATAATCAGTCAGCCGGAAATTTCCGTCCCTCTATTTTTATTTAGACCGGGAAATCAGTAAATGGTATACTAAAGAGTAACAAACGAAGGAAGGATTAATGTCATGATATCTATCGTCACACCTGTTTATAACGAAGAAGATAATATCGTCTTTTTTTACGATGCCGTAACCCAGGTCATGAAAAACACATCGTATGACTACGAACTCCTCTTTGTCAATGATGGTTCACGCGACAAGACCGAAATGCTTATCAACCAGCTGGCCCAGAAGGATTCTCATGTCCGTGCCCTCACATTTGCACGCAATTTTGGACATCAGATTGCCATCACCTGCGGTATGGATATGGCATGCGGCGATGCGGTAATCACTATGGACGGAGACATGCAGCATCCACCGGAACTTATCCCGGTCCTTCTGGAAAAATGGCGAGAAGGATTTGATATTGTGCAAACCGTCCGAACTGCCACAGAAGATGCTGGCTTCATAAAGAGAATGACTTCATCCGGTTATTATGCATTTATCAACTCTATTTCAAAAACCCCCATCGTTCCCGGTGGTTCTGATTTCCGGCTTATGGATAAAAAAGCCATACAGGTATTCCGCCGTTTCAGAGAACACAGCCGTTTTATCCGGGGAATTGTAGGCGGCATGGGCTTTAAACAGACAACCATCGAATTTGAAGCACCTAAACGTCATGCGGGAGTCTCTAAATTTTCCATGAAGAAAATGCTGCATTTCGCTATGGATGGTGTAATCACCAATTCCACTATTCCCCTTCATCTGGCTTTCTATATAGGCATCCTTGCCGCACTGGCTGGCGGGCTCCTGATCCTTCATGTCATTTACTGCTATATTACCGGATCCGCCGTTCCAGGCTGGTCCACCATGACTATCCTGATTTCCCTTTTTGGAAGTATCAACCTTATGGGGCTGGGTATTCTGGGGGAATACGTAGGGAAAATCCTGGAAGAAACCAGAAACCGCCCTCTTTACTGGCTGTCCAACGATACGGCCATGGATAAATCCACCCCTTATTACAAGGCACATAATCATTCCGGTACCTGACCTGATTTCCCGGTCATACCCTGTTATCATCCAAAGACTGTGAACCCTCACAGTCTTTTTTGAAAGGAGTCAGAATGGATTCACTTGATTTCGCAAAGCTGCATGCCGACTGTGAAACTTCTCATCGCTTTATGGTAATTTATCGTATATACAGCCGTTCCTGGGATGAAGCAAAAGCCACCGCATGGAATATTGCCATTGAACAGTCCGTGGAATGTCCCTACTGCATGGTGGAAGGTACGACAATCGCGGATACGATTGTCGGTAAGATAGAACAGCTCTCTCCCGATGGTCCGGAGCATTATCTGGCTGTCATTTCCTACACCCCGGAAGCTGTCGGTGCCGAATTTACGGAATTTATAAACATGCTCTTCGGAAACTCCAGCCTTCAGAAAGGCGTACGGCTCATAGCCTTCTGCCTCCCCGATGAAATGAACCATACATTCCCGGGCCCGCGTTTCGGACAGGATGGAATCCGACAGCTTACCGGAATCCACCAGGGACCGATTCTTATGTCTGCCATTAAGCCGCTGGGAACCCCGGTCAGCCGGCTGGCCCGCATGGTATACGATCTGGCCTTCGGAGGCTGCTCCATCATTAAGGATGACCACAACCTGTTCAATCAGACCTATGCTCCATTTGAAGAAAGGGTGCGGGCCTGTGTAGAAGCGGTAAATGCCGCCTATGAAGATTCCGGCAACAGGGCCCTGTATGTGGCCAACTGCAATGGGGATGGCGAAGAATCCATACAACGTGCCTGGAAAGCCAGAGAACTTGGCGCCGATGGCGTGATGATTTCCCCGGGGCTCTGTGGATTCGGTCCGCTTTTCCGACTGTCTTCCAACCCGGATTTTTCCCTTCCTCTGTTTCTCCATCCAAGCTTTGCCGGCCCGCTTACCGCTTCGGATGAGGCAGGCATCACTCCTTTCTGTTATTTCGGGCAGCTGGCGCGCCTGTCCGGTGCGGATGCTTCTGTATTTACCAGTTTTTCCGGACGCTTCTCCTATACCCGAGAAGAATGCCAGTCCATCGCCAGGGCCGCCGGCATGGATATGAACGGAAGAAAATCCATGTTCCCAGTTCCCGCCGGCGGAATGAAATGGCAGCTATTCCCAGTCATGCATGAGGTCTATGGTGCCAATACCATATTCCTCGTAGGCGGAAATCTGCTGACACACAGTGATTCCCTGAAAGACAGCGCCAGATTTTTCAGAGCGGAAATCGATAAGCTGAATTCATAACGTCAAAACGGATGGTACGTACCCCTCTTCGGTACGTACCATCCGTTTTTAATTACTTGCTGTTATTCTGCCGATGTTTGTTCCTGCAGGACATATTTTTTCTTCATCCGCATATTGCTGATTTGAATGACCGCCGACACGAGGAATGCCAGAGCGAGAAGACAGGCAAACAGCTGCAGAGTGGCCGTATAGCCACCGGTGTTTTCCTTCATCACCGCTAGAATGACCGGACCAGCCACACCGGCAATCCCCCATGCGGTAAGAATGCTGCCGTGAATGGATGCCAGCTGCCGTACCCCGAAAATATCAGACAGGAAGGCAGGCATACAGGAAAATCCACCACCATAGCAGCTGATAATCAAAAGCACCAGTGCCTGGAATATCAGGCCTTCTGTAGTGACTGACAACGCGTAAAAGGCTGCTACTTCCAGCGCAAAGAACACCAGATAAGTCACCCCACGGCCAATCCAATCAGAGACAGTGGACCATACGATACGTCCGCCGCCATTGACTACCCCGATAATCCCTACCAGGGACGCGGCCTGCGCCGGAGTCATACCAATTACTTCCTGCGCCATAGGCGAAGCTACCGCCAGAAGCCCGATACCGCAGGTAATATTGGTAAAGAAAATCCACCACAGCGCATAAAATTTCCACGTATGAAGCGCTTCACGGCGTGTCATCTGCGGTCCCAGTATGGTCCGCTTATTCCCCCGGGCCGCTTCTTCCTTCAGTACATCTTCCAGGGACTGCTTGATTTCCCCCTTGCGCGGAGGACGAAGATACGATGCGGACGCGCACATAATCACAAAATATACACATCCCATAATCAGAAAATTATTGACCAGTCCATAGGCGGCCGTAAGATGCTGCATAACCGGTCCGGCAATCAGTGCGGCAAATCCAAATCCCATGATGGCCATACCAGTGGCAAATCCTCTGTGCCTTGGAAACCACTTGACCAGAGTGGATACCGGAGTAATATATCCGGTTCCCAGACCAATCCCTCCGATAAATCCGTAAAACAGATACAGCAGAGACGTGCTCTTCACTGATATGGCATAACCGGTTCCCAGCATCCCCAGGGCAAAGAAACATGCCGAAAGCAGGCCAGAGCGGGAAGGCCCCATGCGCTCCACAAAACCACCAAGGAACCCTGCCGACAGCCCCAGGAAAAGAATGGCAATAGAAAATGCCCATGTTGTCTGTCCCAGAGATAATCCCATAGCTGCCATAACCGGCTTGGTAAGTACACTCCAAGCATATACGCTGCCAATGCAGATATGTATGCCCACTGCTGATAAAGCAATCAGCCATCTGTTTCGTTTCATTCCGCTACCTCCTGAAAGTCCTTGAAGAGGCACAGGCCAATAAAAAACGCCTGAGCCTCTTCAGCCCAGACGGTCGGCAATACCAGATTCTGCAGTCCACGTGGTTGATTCCACTGTATCCGTCAGTCCTGCAGTTCCTTTAAATTATGCCATCATCATATCATCCCCTACCAGATATGTCAATGCAATTTTACAGCATACACAATATATGGTAGTTTCATTAATAAATATAAAATAAAAAAGATCATGAACACATGTCCATGGTCTTTCCTTTTTTACTCATATCAGCCTTTGAATCCAAAAAGATGCTGCAGGCGGCTTCCGTGGGATACCGCATGTTTTTTCTGATTCCAGCTAGCTGCTTCTTTCATTCTCAGTTCGCGGTCCAGGCGAATATGACGGGTATCGGCTACCACTACACAGATGGTGCATCCGCGATTCTGCAGTCTGAGCAGCGTGGAGTCTGAGGGCGGCGGAAAAAATTCACTCCGTTCTTCCAATTCCAACAAAGTGCGGCATAAGGCCACACGTGCGCTTTCCATCGCTTCTTCCATGGTATGCCCATAAGCCCGGCATCCGGCTATATCTGGAAAATCCGCCACAATCATATGTTTATCCCGTTTACAAGTAAAAATAGCAGGATACATATATCTCATACTATTTTACCCCCTTCGCCCATTTCTTCTATATCACAGATGTTATCTGCCAATCACTCATACACTTTTATTTTAAACCATAATTGATAATTCTGACAATAGGCAAATTGATATTTTTCCCTCTGCTGCCTGAAATTGACCATAGTTTTTTCCGATATGACGGCACTTTCAGGAAGTCTCCATCACTGCATACAAATGTTCTATCATGTATAATAGCATATATGACAGATAGAAACATAACGTGATTATAAAACGGATTAGAATTCTCTATTACCTACAGGAGGTTGCTATGGGACTTCGTTTTATTTTTGGACCTGCCGGCAGTGGAAAAACCAACACCTGCTGCAATGAAATAAAGGACTATCTGATGCAGTCCCCGGAACATCAGGCCATTTTTCTTGTTCCTGACCAGGGAACATACCGCGCCGAATCCATGCTGGCTGCCCATATGCCCGCGCATGGATTTACCCGGGCCTCAGTTTCCGGTTTTTCCCGGCTTGGCTACCGTATATTTCAGGAAATGCATTCCAGCGTAAGTGAAACATTGCCTCCGCTGGGCCAGCAGCTGGTACTGTCCCGTATACTTTCTGAACACCGGTCGGAATTCCACGTCATTGCCCGAGCTTCTGAAAAGCGTCATTTCGCTGAATCCATGACGGCTTTTTTCCATGAACTGGACACGTACCTTATTACAGAGGACCGGCTGGCTTCTATGGCAGAAGCGGAAGGAAACACGCCGCTTGGTCTTAAACTGAAAGATACCTGTCATCTGTACTCCCTGTATCATCAGTACCTTGCCAGTCATTTTAATTATCAGGGTTCTCCCTATGACCTGCTGATTCACGAAATTCCCAGATCATCGCTTATCGCATCCTCTGAAATCTGGATTGACGGATTTAATGGAATGACCCCGCAGGAAGTGCAGATTGTGTACGCACTTATTGAACATGCCCGTCAGGTTACGCTCACCCTGTCCATGGACAGCCCGGAAACAGCGGCTTCCCTTCCGGTATGGAACAGACCCTATCACCTGTATTCCATGCTGATGGAAAGATATCCGGGGTCATATGGTACCACGTTGTCCCAGGCTCCCCGTTTCCATTCGCCGGGCATGCGTCAGTTTACCCGTGACGGTCTGACATCCCCTTATGCCACAGCCAGACCGGTTCCTTCTCAGGATATCCATATACTGACCGCTGCCGATACCACCAGAGAAGCGGATGAAATCGCGCGGCGGATTGTATTTGCCGTAAAATCTCAGAAACTGCGTTACCGGGACATACTGGTGCTTCTGCGCAATCCGGAAGATTATATGGATATACTCATCAGAAAATTCCACCAGTATAAGATTCCTGCCTTCTTTGATTACAGAGAATCCATGAACAACCACCCGCTCATCCTTCTTCTTTCCGCCCTGCTTCAGTTCCTTACGGCTGAATCCACGCATGCCGGACGCGGTTGGAGCAGAAACCGTCTGTTCCGGCTTCTGAAAAACGATCTGTTTACCGCGCTCTCTGCCAGTGAAGTGGACATGTTGGAATCCTTTGTACTGAAAAATGGAATCCGGCCCGGGCAATGGAAAAAGGAATGGCGGTTTCACACTGCCTATTCTGTAGATTCGGATACAGAAACCATAACTGAAAAAGAAAAAGCAGAGCAGGCCGTTATGAATGAGCTCCGGTCACGTCTTCTGTCTGTCCTGAATCCTCTCGCTGAATCCTGGAAGACCAGTGTTTCTGTAAAGGATAAGTGCACCCTTCTTTACCATTGGCTTATCCATATGAAAATTCCTGAAGCACTCAGCGCCTGGGATGACGAAGAATTTAAAATATCCCGTCAGCGCCCGAGTGTACAGGTGTGGAAAAAAACAATAGCACTGCTTGATGAAATAGTCCATGTCACAGGAAATGATGCCATCACTCCGGAAGATTTCCTTGCCATGGCAGAAGACGGTTTATCCTCTTTAACCTATTCCATGATTCCTCCTACGCTGGATCATGTCACGGTCACTACGATTGAACGTGGATATGCCTCGGAAGGGAAAATGGTATTTGTCCCAGGTATCAATGAAGGAAAATTCCCATGCCGCATTGATGACACAGGATTTATCACGGAAGGGGAAAAACAGCATATTCAGAATGAAATGGGAATTTCCCTGGGGCCTGACATGATGCGCCAGATTTACCAGGAACAGTTTTATGTCTATCTGGCCCTGACCCGTGCTTCTGACAGCCTTGTGTTGTCATGCAGCCTCACCGGCAGTGATGGCAAGGAGCTTGCGCCTTCCTATCTTCTGAAAAACATACTGCGCCGTGGATACGTGCAGACCATCGAGTCAGCTGCCGCCCCCGACAGCTATACCGAAGACCACTCCTTTATTTCCAATCCGGACCAGGCCCTTTCTCTTTTCCCTGAAATCCTCCGACAGGGAATTGCCCATCAGCCATATACCGTACCGTCAGAAACATCCGTATGGACGGCTCTGCGCAACTGGGTGCACAGCCACCCTTCCCACCAGGGACAGCTGCAGGACAGGCTGCGCGCATTTTCCTATTCTAACCATGCCTCTGCCCTTGGACAGCCTCTGGCCTCCCGCCTGTTCATGAAAAATGGTCACTTTACCGGATCCATCTCTCAGTTTGAATCCTATCGGAAATGCCCCTATCGTTATTATCTGGAAAAGGGGCTGCATCTGAAACCGGTCGATCAGTCGGATCTGGACGCCCGGGATTTCGGAAATTATCTTCATGCAGGACTTCACAATTTTGGCGACAGACTGAAGCAGAGCGCACAGCAGTGGCGTGATGTATCCGACAAGGATATCCAGTCCCTGTCTACGCAGATAGCCGGAGAAATCGCACCTCGCATCAAGCACGGAATCCTCCGGTCGGATGCTGCGCAGGCCTATACAGAACATGCATTAAATGATGCGTTCTCCCGTACACTGAAGCGACTGCGTAACTGGAGCCGTCAGAGTTCATTTAATACGCAGATGCTTGAAAAACAATTCTCACTGCATCTGCAGGATGATTTGGGCAGACTTTTCACACTGCGAGGTACCATCGATCGTATGGACACCTGTGATAATGCTGCCGTAATTGCTGATTATAAAACCGGAAGCACCACAGCCAATTTGTATTCTATGCTGATTGGATATCACCTTCAGCTTATCGTATACCTCCTGGCTGTACTCAGAGAATCGAAAAACGCCCTGCTTCCGGCGGCCATTCTTTATATTTATATTTCCGGCGATACCGCGCTGTCTGCCTCTGTTCCTTCTTCCCCTGATGAACTTGATGAAATGCCCGGCAAGGCGGCTCATTTTATGAGCGGTTATTTTAATCAGGACGAAGAAATCATTCAGAATCTGGATCACGCTTTTCTTCCTGATTCTGAGGATGCCCCTTTTATTCCAGTCAAGCGAACTAAGACCGGCAAGATTGCAAAAAGTGGAAAGCTGCTCACCCGGGAGGAATTTTCCATTCTGGAAGAAAAAGTTACCCAGATAATGGGAAAACTTCATGAACATATTGCCAGCGGAGATATCCCTATCAGGCCTGCCCGTCTGGACAAGCGTAACCCATGTGATTACTGTCCTTATAAGAGCATATGCCGTTTCGACCGTAAACTGGGTGACAAACCGGAATGGATAACCTCAATGAGTGACCGCGACGTAAAGCAACAACTGGATGAGGAAATTGAAAGGAGCAAGAATAATGAGTAATGTCAGATGGACAGAAGAACAGGAATCAGCCATCACTTCCCGTGACCGGAATCTTCTGCTTTCTGCTGCTGCAGGAAGCGGGAAAACAGCGGTACTGGTCGAACGTATTATCCGCATGGTCTGCGATGTGGAACACCCGGTAAACATTACCAGTCTGCTTGTCCTTACTTTTACCAAAGCAGCCGCTTCCGAGATGCGCACCCGCATTACTGACGCACTGACCAGAGTACTGGAAAATGCAGAAAAAGAAGGAAAGGAGGCTCTTTCTTCCCATGTGAGCCATCAGCTGGCCCTGATGGGCAGTGCCCATATTTCCACTATTGATTCATTCTGTCAGACTCTGATTAAGCAGTATTTTTACCGCATCCCGCTGGACCCCCGATACAGGATTGAAAGTGATTCCGAAGTACTGTATCTGATGAAGCAGGATGTCCTTTCTGATGTTCTGCTCCGGTGGTACGAAAAAAAGGAACCAGATTTTATAAAGCTTGCCGATATGCTTGCCAGCCGGTATCAGGATGGGCAGTTGCGTCAGATTATCATGAAGCTGGATTCCTTTTCCCAGTCTATGGCTTTTCCGGAAATCTGGCTTTCCCATCTGGCAGATGCCTATGAGCTGGCTCCGGACACAACCTTGTCTGACCTGGACTGGACTGATATTCTCCTGCAGGATGCCCGCATTCAGGTCACCTCCTGGTGTGATAATTACCGCCTCCTGTTCGATGCTCTGCAGCCATATGCCTCCCAGCTCCAGAAATACATTGAGCCACTAACGCAGGAATACACTCAGCTGAATCTGCTGGCCGAATCCTCCACCTGGCATGACTGGCAGACCAGAATCCAGTCTGTTTCCTTCACTCCCCGTCTGCCGGCCATCCGCCTGGGAAATATGGATAACCCGGATGAAATAAAAAATATAAAGGATGCGGTAAGTGATGCCCGGACAAAAATAAAAAAGGCTTTTGCCTCACTTCAGTCTTTCTTCTCTATCCCGGAAAAGGCCTGGATTTCGCAGATGCGGGGAACCGCTCCCCTTATCCGTGTCCTTGCCAGGTTGACACAGGATTTTCACGACGCTTACATGCAGAAGAAGCAGGAGGAAGGTATTCTGGAATTCAGTGACACAGAGCACTATGCCCTGACCCTTCTGGTTGATCAGGAAGCCAGCGGCTTTACACCATCCAGAGCTCAGCTGTTTCCTTCCATAACTGCCCTGGAACTTCGAAAGAATTATACAGAAGTAATGATTGACGAATACCAGGATACAAATAATGTACAGGAAACCATTACCGCCCTGCTGAGCTCCGGTCATAATCGGTTTATGGTCGGCGATATCAAACAGAGTATCTATCGGTTCCGCTTAGCTGATCCTACGATTTTCTATGATAAATATAAAGACTATGTTGCAGAAACCGGCTCCCAGAATCTTCGAATCGATCTGAACCGCAATTTCAGAAGTGACCCATCCATCCTTTATGGTATTAACTTTATTTTCCGCCAGATCATGTTTGAAGACAGTCTGGAACTGAACTATGGTAAGTCAGAAGCGCTGTATCCGGGAAGAAACACCTGCACCGATAAAACGTACGTGGGTGGCACTATAGACATTGATATCCTGAAAAAGCCGGCCACAAAAGATATGGATAAGTCAGAGGCCGATGAGATGCAGGATGTACAGCGCATAGAACTGGAAGGTGTGCACATTGCCCACCGCATAAAGGATATGCTCACCAGAGGGCTGACTATACGCAATAAAGCCGGGGAAATACAACCGGTTTCCTATAAGGATATAGTCATTCTTATGCGTTCCATCAGCACCAAAGCCGGTTATCTGGTCCGCACACTGCAGAATGCAGGGATTCCTGCCATCTGTGATCAGAGTGATGATTTTCTGGAAACCGTGGAAGTGCGTCATCTCTGGTCACTTCTGCAAATTCTGAACAACCCGCGCTGGGATATCCCCATGACGGCAATCCTCCGCTCTTCCCTGGTCGGACTGGATGAACAGGATTTAGCCCATCTTGCCCTGACCAGAGACAGTATGCAATCCCCGGTTTCCCCCTGCCTTTTTGACGTTCTCATAAAAGCAGAATCCCCACTGCCGTTGGTAAAACAGGAAAAGGTAGCGGTCTTCCTGAAATTATTTAATAAATGGCGTTCCCTTTCCAGGCGAAACGGAGTGGCTCCGCTGCTCCGCACCATTCTGGATGACACAGAATATCTGCCTTACATTGCCGCCCTGCCGGAAGGCAGCTTCCGGGCTGCCCACGTTGAAGCATTCTATCAAAAGGCCCTCGCCTGGGATAACAGCCGGAATAATGGCCTGTATGGATTCCTGGACACGCTTCATCGTCTGTCAAAAGAGCGCAAAAAACTATCCGCTTCTTCTGTACAGACAGAGACCGATGCGGTGCAGATTATGACAATCCATAAGAGTAAGGGATTGGAATTTCCTGTGGTATTTCTTGCCGACGCCGCCTGTCAGTTCAACACTGATGACCTGCATCAGTCAGCGTTGCTGCACAAGACAGAGGGAATAGGATTCCAGTATTTTGATGAAGAACATAAACTGCGCTGGCCTACGCTCTACTGGTACCTGTTAAAACACACCATGCAGCGAGAAAATCTATCGGAAGAAGCGCGCCTCCTCTACGTAGCCATGACACGGGCCAGAGATAAGCTGATTATCACCGGCACCGTAAAAGACGTGAAGAATACGATGAAAAAATGGAGCATACCGTTGTATGCGCGCACCACGGTTCCTCATGCCGGCTACCACAGAATGCCTCTGCATACTATAACTTCAGCTACCTGTTATATGGACTGGATTGTACCGGCTGCAGCAGTAAGCCGCTCTATGGCTACCTTCTGGGACATAATATCCTCCATACCGATATATGAAGACGAATCCGACACGCCTCCACAGTTTGCCATTCATATCATTTCTCCTGAAGATCTCCTCCCGGAGCTGATATCTGACGACAGCCCTGAGAAAGATGACGCAAAGGATATAGATGCCATGCTAAAGGACTATCTCTCCCGCTCTGGTCCGGTTCCACCGTGGACAGAAAACACCTTATCCTGGAAGTATCCTCACCCCGGCTCTATCAGCACACCGGCAAAAATTACGGCCACCGCAGCCGCCCGTATGTTATTTGAGCAAAATGAAGAGGAACCGCAGTCAGTGGTACTTACAGAAGAACTTACCGAAGAAGAGACATACCTCCCGTCCGGTTTTACGGAGGAACCGGCCTTTCTTGCCAAAGACCGCTTGGGCACCCACGGGGCGGCTTATGGTACCCTCATGCATAAGGTTATGCAATACCTGGATTTTAAGACGGACTATCCGTCGTCTGACTTCCTCCGTGAGGAAATTCACACGCTACATGAACATAATATCCTCACCGATGACGAAGAAAAAGCCATCCTTTCCCGTTCCGGATTCCATTCCCCTGTTCAGGATATCCTTGCCTTTCTTCATGGCCCGCTGGGAAAAATGGCCAGAACCTCTCTTGTTCGAAAAGAACTGCCATTCTCCATTCTTCTTCCTGCGCAACTGTTTTATGAGTCCTGCGAACCAGAGGAAAACATTTTCCTTCAGGGTGTTATTGACTGCCTGTTGGAACAGGACGATAAGCTGATTATCATCGATTACAAGACCGATTTTGCCAGAACCGAAGAAGAGCTAATTGCTCATTACGCAGTTCAGCTGAACCTGTATGCTTATGCCATACAACGCATTTATGCTATGCCGGTATCTCATATGTATCTCTGGTCTTTCCGACTGAAAAAAGCTATCCCGATTCCCTTTCATCGCACCAATCTCCGCACCATATAAAGGATTTAGCCCATGTCTTAATGGATAAAATCATTAAGACATGGGATTTATGTATTCGTTAAAACTATATATATATTGAGTATTCATATTTTTATATATTCAATAAACTTGTTATACTGAATCCATAAATTTTTGATTCTTGTTTTAATTAGTATGGAGATGTTGATATGATCAGATTAAAAGAACCACCGTTTACTCATGATATAGTAGGCTCCTTCCTTCGCCCTGCCCGTTTAAAACAGGCTCGTGCCAATGCAGAATCCGGCACCATTACCAGGGACGAACTTACCCGCATTGAAAATGAATGGATTACTGAACTGATTCATAAGGAAAAGGAAAATGGATTGTATGCATTTACTGATGGAGAATTCCGTCGTGCCTTCTGGCATCTGGATTTCATGGCCGCCCTTACCGGATGCACTACCGCAGCAGCAGAACACTGGTCCGTAGCTTTCAAAGGCCGCCAGCCTAAGGCTACCAACCTGAAAATCATTGGACGCCTTGATTTTCCTGAAGACCATCCATTCCTCAACCATTTCCGTTTTATTCATCAGTTTGAAGATGCATCTCATATTGCAAAACAAACCATCCCTTCCCCATCCATGGTTCACCTTATGACCTGTGTCCGTGTCAACCCCGATTTACCGGAAGTCTACCAGAATAACGAAGATCTCTTTTTTGAAGACCTTATCCGCACATACCGCAAAGCACTCCGTGCCTTCTATGATGCCGGATGCCGCTACCTTCAGCTGGATGATACCTCCTGGGGTGAATTCTGTTCCAGCGAAAAGACAGAAGCCTATCGCAAACGCGGATATGATATTCCATCCATTCAGAAAAAATATGTTCATGTAATCAATGAAATTCTGAAGGATAAGCCAGAAGACCTTACAGTAACCATGCATATCTGCCGCGGCAATTTCAGATCCACCTGGTTCTCCTCTGGCGGCTATGAACCGGTAGCTCCCACCTTATTTGCCAACTGCCATGTTGACGGATTTTTCCTGGAATATGATTCAGACCGAGCCGGCGGATTTGAACCGCTCCGCTATATTGACAACCAGGTAGTTGTCCTCGGCCTGGTAACTTCTAAGACCCCAGAGCTGGAAGATGAAGATGCAATTAAGGAAAGAATCAGAGAAGCTTCCCATTATGTTCCTCTGGAACAGCTCCGTCTGTCCCCTCAGTGTGGATTTGCTTCCACCGAGGAAGGCAATATTCTGACTGAAGATGATCAGTGGAGAAAGATAAGACTTATCCGGCAGATTGCTGAAGATATATGGAAGAAATAATAATAAAACAAATAGAAGACAGATTTCCATCAAAGGAAATCTGTCTTCTTGATGTAGAGTACAGCATACTCCTCATCATGTAGTTATCGGGCATGTCCATTCAGTAAAAAACTCTCTTTCTCTATCCCCCCTCATATGTTCAGCTGGATAAAAAGGCCCTGCAGGTTGATTTTCAACCTGCAGGGCCTTTTTAATTATCACTATCTGTTATTCTGCCTTAATAAAACCAGGTGTAGAAAGATATCTATCGCCATTATCCGGAAGAATTGCTACCACGTTCTTCCCTTTGTTTTCCGGCCTTGCTGCCACCTGCAGCGCTGCGTGCAGTGCTGCACCTCCGAAAATTCCAACAAGGAATCCTTCTTTTCTTATAAATTCTCTGGCAATCGTGTATCCTTAAAAACGATAATATTTTTAATTTTCATTATATCACCCCTCCTTTTTTATATCTGGCCGGTTCCCCACAGAATTCCGTCCTGACATTATATCAAATAGGCCCCAAAGTTCCTTTCGATTCCGTCTTTAACAAAAGAATTTCCTTGCGGAGAGCATCTACCTCATGCTGAAGCTTTCCAATCTGCTCTTCAATAGGATCCGGTAGTTTATTGTGGTTAAGCTCCACATCCGATTCATCATGATGATGAACCCGGTTGCCACGTTCGGCCACCACATGCCCGGGAATACCAACCACTGTCGCATACGGAGGAACTTCTTTAAGTACTACGGAACCTGCCCCGATTTTTGCTCCTTCACCAACAGTAAAGGAACCCCGAACCTTAGCTCCGCAAGCCACCACAACATAGTCTTTCAAAGTCGGGTGTCTTTTTTTCCCTTCTCTTTTCCTGTCCCCCAAGAGTAACCCCCTGATACAGTGTTACATTATCTCCTATAACTGTAGTTTCACCAATGACAATCCCCATTCCATGGTCAATAAACAATCCTTTCCCTATTCTTGCCCCCGGATGAATTTCAATTCCGGTAAGCATTCGGGCAATATGAGAAATAAATCTGGCCAATACAAACCATTCGTGCCTGTAAAAAAAATGCCCGATGCGATAAGCCCATATGGCATGAAGCCCGGGATAACAAAGAAAGATTTCCATCCAGGATTTAGCAGCTGGATCCCTTTCCCTGACAACCCGCATGTCATTACGCAACGTATCAAACATGGTCATTCTTCCTTTCCTGCAATAAAAAAGACCGTCTCTACAGAGACGATCTGACGCGGTTCCCAGAAGCATTTACTTATTTTCAATGCCTCAGCTATCCAGATGCATTCCATCCAGGTCTGTTTCGGTGCCAACTTTCAGCCGATGATCAGCACTCTCTGAACCCCATTGCCGGTGTACTTGTTCTGGTCGTTGCTTTTATTTGTTGATGTAATCATAATCGTTCTCAATCGTAATGTCAAGCCATAGATTAATATTTTTCAATTTTTCTGCGACTATCAGAATAATAAGTTTTTTCATTGCGACAAACAGCCCAGCATCAACAATAGAACGGGTTACCATAACGCATCATGACAACATGCCTGATCAAACAAGAACCGCTCCGCTAAATTTGATATTTTATTGCACAAAAAAGAGATGGTGAAAATCACCATCTCTTTTTAATCAGACGTCAAGTTCTAATTAACAAAAGTTAATTATTTTTTGAATGCCGGGTCATATTCCTTCTTCAGAACATAGCCGAATGCATGCTTCTTGCCATCTTCGCCTTCTTCAATGTATACGCCCTGAATTTCTGGTTCGAATCCTGGCATCTTGTTGATACCATCGAGCAGAATCTGGAAGTACTTGGTTACGGTTGGAGCCCAACGTTCACCTGGCTGGATGCAGAGCAGTCCTGGCGGGTATGGAAGAGCACCTTCGAGAGCTACGCGGCCTTCGATTTCTTCGAGGTCAACGAGTTCACCGTGACGGCCAATGAGTTCCATGTTAGCGTCATGTGGATTCATTACGAATTCTGGCATGTACTTCTTCAGGAACAGCTTCTTCATAATGGTAGAAGTTTCATGTCCCTTGTAGAAGTCGTGCATGTACTGGCACAGCTGACGAATTGTCCAGCCAGCATATACGTCTTCATGAGCGTAGTAAATATTTGGCAGAACCTGTTCCAACGGAGCATCTTCATCAACCAGTTTTTCGAACTTGATGAACTTAGCAACAAGATCATCATACATGGTCATGTCGCAGCCCGGGGTCGGGAGGAACAGAATATCATTCAGGTCGCACTTTTCCGGAATAATTCCGTTATCGCGGAGGAAGTTAGCGAGAATGTTGCCTGGAATACCGAAATCATCATAGGAACCATCTTCCTTGATGCCGCAGGTTACGAACTGAAGCTTCATCGGATCGATGAAGTACTGGCCTTCTGCATAGCCATCGAATCCGTGCCACTTAGCACCTGGTTCGAATGCCCAGTAAGCCATATCGCTGCCCATCTTTTCGGTGTCCCCATCTTCCCACTTCTTGCCATGAACTACCGGCGGAACGAGTGGACGGAGGTAATGGCAGGTACGCATTATAGTCTTACGTACTTCGATTACGTCGTGGAGGCACTGCTTCCAGAGGTAACGGCCAGCTTCACCTTCCTGCATCTTAGCGTTTACGTCGAGGCAGGCAAACAGTGGATAGTATGGGGAAGTGGATGCATGCATCATGAAGGAGTTGTTAACTACCTTGTGGTGTACATAACGATCCTGACCCTTGATGTGGCTATCCTTCTTATGAACCTGGGATACCATGGAGAAACCTGCCTGCTGCTTATGAACAGACTGGGTAACAAAGATACCCGGGTCTTCCGGTCCGAGATCGAGGAGCAGCGGGCTGCAGTCCTTCATCATCGGAATGAACTGTTCGTAACCAACCCATGCGGAGTCGAAGAAAATGTAGTCGCAGAGGTGACCAATCTTATCAACTACCTGACGTGCATTGTAAATGCAGCCATCATAGGTGCCGAGCTGAATAACTGCCAGACGAATTGGTCTTTCAGCCTTAGCTCTTTCCGGATCACGTTCAGCTATGAGGCCACGGATGTAGTCTTCATCGAAGCAGTGAGCCAGAATACCACCGATGGAGCCGTAGGAGTTACGGGAAGTTTCGAGGTATACCGGGATACCACCCTGTTCTACGAGAGCACCATGGGAAATGGACTTATGATTGTTACGGTCGTAAAGAACGATGTCGCCTGGTGCAACTACTGCGTTCAGAACTACCTTGTTAGAAGTAGAAGTACCATTCAGTACAAAGTATGTCTTATCAGCGTTGTAAACCTTAGCAGCATGCTGCTGAGCAGCCAGTGCCGGGCCCTGATGAATCAGAAGGTCGCCCATTGCAACGTCGGCGTTGCAGAGGTCGGCTCTGAACATGTTTTCGCCGAAGAAATCATAGAATGCATGACCAGCTGGATGCTTGGTGAAGTATGCACCACCATGATGACCTGGGCAGTCAAACTGAGCATAGCCCTGTTCTACGTACTTAACGAGTCCCTTGAAGAATGGCGGGAGCATGTTGTCTTCGTACTTAGCTGCTGCAGATTCAATCTGGCGTTCATAGAGTCCGCGGTTAACTTCTCTAAGATCCATTACACGGAATACCTTCTTGAGAACGTCATCGCTAGCAACGGTATTTTCTACCAGTACCAGGAATACTGGAATACCAAATGCTGCAATCTTTGGTTCTTCATCAAGAATAGCGGTATCAGCATCAGTAATTACGATGGCTGCAACGTCGGTGAAATCAGTATCGTTAATACCAACGATTTCACGTTCAGTTACCGGGTTAAGAACGGAATAAGCTTTGTCTGAATAAGCAAGTTTAAAATGCTTCATCAATAAAGACCTCCTACTAAAATAGTGGACATATCTCACGTTTGTGTGCACCCAAACGTAAAATATTTTATTTCATGAGGTATGCCTGAAGGGAACCTCACGTTTACAAGACCATTTTAATATAATTCAAGACATTAAACCAATATCATTTACGACTTAATCATATTTTTGGTATTCTTTAATGCTGTATTAGCGATTATATTTAGTTATTATTTCTAATTAGATATCTTGATTGTTATTTCACTAATTCGAAATGTTGATTTTGTTATTCCATAAGATTTTTTGTTAATGTTTGATTTATTTATTACTTTATCTTGCTAAAGATATCCGATGCTATCTTAATTTATGGTATATTTTTTCTTCTCATCAACTTCATTCAACTTTTGTTTTTGTGTAAATTTTTCCTTTTTTCGCCCCTGTTATCCTGGTTTTTTTATCGCATTTATGTTATATATGTTTTATTGATACTTCTTTTGTTGTTTTTATTTTATTTATTGATTTATATTCTATTTATTAACCAGGCACTCTTTTCCTTTCCTCCATCAAAAATCCGGGGAGTTCTTCACTCTTACCGGATTTCCTCATTCTGACCCAATGCATCCTGCCCGATGCACATGTCATCATACTCTATTTATTTTTACTATATTATAGTACCCTCATTTCTGTATTTTTCCTGATTTAATTTCTCATTGCTTCGGCAGCTTTTGCCCTTGCATATCCTACGAAATAATTGATTATATAATCTTTCAGTAGTATCGCTGGCTTGGACAGAGGTACACTGCCATCCCAGGTAAGCGTTATATATTGATAACAGCGTGGATAGGATACCGGTACCAGAACTACATGTTCACTGTTTATATTGCTCCATGTAATCTGAGGAACCATGGCTATCCCCAAACCGGCACATATGAACTCTCTCACTGTCATTAAACTGTCACTTTCCAGATCCACGCGAGGGGTAAATCCAGCCATCTCGCAGTAATAATCAGTAAATTTCCGCATATTCTGTCCTTTATGAAGACATATGAACCCATCATCTATAAAATCACTGAGCCGCACAGACGGATGCTGCGCCCGGGGATCATGTTCCGGAAGTGCCATAAGCAGTTCTTCCCGAAAAAGTGTCACTGAATGTTCATTTGTCACCGGTTTAATTCCACTGGTCAGTCTCAGATTGCTGTTCGCTCCGGAAATGGCACTTGTTCGCTGTTCTGTTCCACGCAGAAGTAATTCAAAATTAATGTCCGGATACGACTTCCTGAACTCTGCCAGAAACCCCGGCAATATCTGTGATGCCGCATCAACAATCAGTCGCACGGTTAGATTTTCCTTTGCCTTCGCTTGGGCTATCTCCTCAAGTGCCTTATTAAACTCATCCAGAATCCTGTTCACATGACGCAATAAATCCTCTCCGGATCTCGTCAGCGTTATATTTCGACCACGACGCTGAAATAGTGCTATATTAAAATCTTTTTCCATTGCGGAAATTGTCCGGCTCACGGCCGGCTGTGCCAGCTGTAACGCTTCTGCAGCCCTGGTTACGTGCTCAAGTTCGGCGACTTTCTGAAAACACTGCAGTACATCTATTGTGAGTTTCATAATCGCTCCTCCTTTGCACAAACCAGGGATTGCCTGTTATCCAATCCGTCCCCTTATACCCTGTCTGATAAAAATACGGAAAAAGAGGCTGTGAAAAATAACTTCTTGTTTTTGCACAACCCCTTTTATGTAATGATCGGTCAGGAACCATAGTATCCATTCTGGCAATCCCCTGCCTGAATCAGATTCTTCCAATGGTACTGAATTGCTTTGCTGCATAGCTTTTAGCAAAATCAGCAAAATGATCAATAATATATTTTTTGAGCTCCATGGCTGGAGCAGAGAGCTCCTTATCCTTGTCCCAGGTAAGGCTTATGTATCGATAGCATCGAGGTGAAGCAATAGGTACCAGTACCACATGCTCTCCTCCAACTCCGCCCCAGGTTATCTGCGGAACAAAGGATATTCCCAGTCCGGTTCTGATAAATTCCTGTACTGTTTCCGGGCTGTCGCTTTCCAGAGCCACCTTAGGCATAAAACCAGCTTTACGGCAGTAAAAATCAGTTACCGTGCGCAGACGCTGTCCTGTGTGAAGGCAGATAAAGCTGGCCTCTGAAAAATCACTCAGATTAACAGACGGCATATTGGCATGCGGATCCGTATCCGGTACAGCCAGCATAATTTCCTCTTTAAAGAGTATAACTGAATGGCCGTCATTAAGCGGCTTGATATTGGACCGCAGGGCCAGATCAATTCCCTTCTGCATAACCTCCGCATCCTGCTGCAACGACTGAAGAAGAATTTCAAGGCGTATATCCGGATGCTTCTGACGGAACTCCATAAGGAAAGACGGTACCATTTTAGATGCTGCATAAAGAGATAGCTTAACCGTCTTATGTTCTGCCTCTTCTGCTTCCCGCAGTTCCTTCTTAGCCAGTTCCATCTCCTTCATTATAAGGTTGACATGCGCAAGAAGAATCTCTCCGTACTTGGTCAGTACTATATTGCGTCCCCGATGATCGAACAAAGGAACATCCAGTTCTTCTTCCAGTGACTTTATAGTGCGGCTTAAGGATGGCTGTGCCACGTGGAGAGCTGCTGCTGCCTTTGTCATATGCTGCAATTCTGCAATTTTCTGAAAATACGATAATGAGGTGAATGTAATCTTCATAATACCTCCACTAAAAACAACCCTCCATATAATAAGAAAAATGAATAAAATCAAGCACTTCTCACTGACAAACTGAAGGTACAGTCATAATTTTCAATTTTTCTGAATTGTCATTCTAATCTTAAATTATATTCTTGCATTAATGCATTGTATAACAATTATATCATGAACCCTCATTTTTAAAAAGTCAGTCGACTATATATTCTTATATAAAAACATTAATTTATTGGATAATTTTCAAAGCTACCACGTCTTCTGCAAAAGGCACCGCTACATTTTGCAAACTATAGAAAAATATGATATTATATATATAGATAATTTCAATATACTTTTATTATATATATCTATTGCAAAATGACAGAAAAATAAATTAATTCTTGGCAGAAAGGAGCGAGAACTATGTGGAATGCAAAGAGTACGTTTATTTCTCTGATTGCCAGCATTTCGTCCAAAGTTCCTGCTCTTCACAGGAGAACCATCCAGCCACCTGATGTACGGAACCTCTTCTACGAATAAATGCGGTAACTTCGCATTTATTATTTTTTTGCTTTAATTATATATTCCATATACAGGTGAATTTAATCATGTTTAACTCCATCCATCGCCATATGACTCAGCTTATGAAGGTGATGATTCCGATTCTGATCGCTCAGACTTCCGTTGTGGGAATGAATTTTATCAACACAGCCATGAGTGGTCACGCCGGTGCTGACGATCTTGCCGGTGTATCCGTAGGAGCCGGTCTCTGCTACCCGCCATTAGCTGCCAGCGTAGGTCTCCTCATGGCAGGAACACCGATGCTTGCCCAGCTGAAAGGCCGCAAAGACAGAGGCGGAAATATCCCTATGGTTGTCCGCACGGGACTGCAGCTTGGTCTTATCGTCGGCCTTACCTTCATCTGCAGCTATTTTCTGTTTATCAATTCTCTTATGGCCTCATTGAACCTGACGCCATCGGTTGAGCATGTTGCCAGGGGGTATCTCCTGTTCATGATGGGCGCAGTCTTTTTTGAAGCACTGGTCATTCCACTTCGCGCCCTTACGGATACTATCGGCAATACAGCAATTTCCATGAAACTGTTTCTGCTGGCACCACCTATCAATGCCTGCTTCAATTACCTCCTTATTTATGGACATTTTGGACTTCCAAAATTAGGCGGTATTGGCTCAGGTATTGCCAGCATGCTTACCTACCTGGTACTGTTTCTGCTGTTCTTCCGCATTGTGTGGACAGATTCCCGTTTTCAGGGCAAAAAGATTTTCTCCGGATTTCATACTAAAAAGAAATTCTGGAAAGAATATCTTTCCCTGGGCCTCCCCAATGGACTGGGAATTTTCATGGAAACATCCCTCTTCGGCTTAATTATTATTTTCATCGCTAAATTCGGGACCACGGTACTGGCTGCTTACCAGGTAGCCAATAATTTTTCTTCCCTGGCCTATATGTTCCCACTGTCCTGCTCCATGGCTTTAACGATTCTGGTCGGGACTTCAGTCGGTGCGGAAGAATATGCAAGAGCCCGCAAATTCCGTTTTGCCGGATTGCTGCTCTCTCTTACGGGTTCCACACTTACATTCCTTATTACTATTTTCCTGCGCAAACAGATTGCCTCCATTTATTCCGGAGACATTGACGTTATCACCACGGCAGGACATTTCCTGATTTATGCCGCTATATGGCAGATTTTTGATGCAGTAGCGGCTCCAATCCAGGGAATTCTCCGTGGATATAAGGACGCACAGGTCCCATTCCTGCTCATGCTGATTGCTTACTGGGGCATTTGCTTCCCTTCCAGCTTATTCCTGGATAAAGTATTCGGAAATGGTGCTTTCTCCTACTGGCAGGGGATGGATTTCGGCGTATTCTGTTCAGCTGTACTGGTTACTCTTCGACTGATTTATATTGAAAAGAAATTCAGACGCATCGAACAGGAAACACTGAACGATCCGGATAATGAATCGACATGGCCACGGAATAATCTCCAGGCTGCACCGGTTCAGGATATCTTAGCATCACATAAGAATGCTCCACTTCATAAAATCTCGCGGCACAGAACCAATAAACCACCAGAGTGTCATGAAGTTCCTTAGCAGCATTTCATACAAAAACAGAGGAAATACTCTATAAGTATCTCCTCTGTTTTTTTATTTTGCTTACATAACATTCAATAATTGTTGCCCCAAACATGCTGATGATTCCGTTTAGTCATATAGCTGCAGACCATCAGAAGGTTCAGATAATCAGACAATAGATGAGCCACAGCTCTTTAGCAATATTTCCTTAGCTCAACCATAGAGAAATCTACTTTCCATCATCCGCCAGAGCGGATGGATTCGAGACAACGGATTGTCTCGAATGCCTGCAAATCCTTAATATCTTAATATATGGCAGGCGGGCGTGGCAACAATGTCTTGTTGCCACGGGATACAAGTCTTCTATCTAAGAAATTCTTTGAATTTCCATAAAAATGGTATCCAGGTCCGTATTAAAGCTTGATAAAGGTAAGAACGCAGATTTCTGACTAAAACTAACCTGGAGATTGGATATTGTGCATCATGATTGGCTATCGTATTCCAGAGAGGGAAACGTGCTGCATTCTTCCCGTTAATAAGCTTTCGCATTTTTAATGTACGATTTGGAAAAGGTAATACTGCCTTGTAATTTATATTCCTGTTTATCAGCAAGCTTATGAAAAAGTACAGGCAAGCACATCAAACTGCTTCTTTCTGGAGAGAACGGGAAAATAACGGCAATGGCTTGTTGGCATTGGCTGTAAATCCATAGCATTATGAAATCATTGATTTCCATAAAATTCTGCTGAATTCTGACTCTTATTAACCCTTAAAAGCTGACCTGGTTGTCTTTTAAGAAAATTCTCCAAATTTATCAAATGGAAGATCTTCATCCCGCAACAACGATCCTTTATTATTGCGCCAATGAAGTTCACAAATACAATCTTCATTGGCATAAAAAAACACACAAAATGTCCTATAACCCCCAAAAATTTTACCTGCAGACTGCTGCACGTAAAAGGGCGGTGGGAATAAACTCCCACCGCCCTTTTTCATCATCAGGTCTTTAGCGGATAAATTAAGTTTTTACACTTAAGCAGCTTTGTGTGCTTCCATGTTGCGATCATAGTCGTAACGTGGGGAGATGTAGCCGTAGAGCTGCCAGCCAGCGAAGGTAACGAGTGCACCGTAGGTGCAGGCATCAAATCCGCATGCATAGCAAGCGTACAAGCTGTAAACTGTGCCAAGAGTTGCTGCGATCATTGGCATTCCCAGTTCATCACCCTTGCCTGCGCAGACCATAATGATCTTAACTGCAGACATGCAGAGGATGTATGGAACCAGGTTGGTAATTGTTGCAAGGTTTACCAGTACTTCGAACTGTTCATTCAGGGATGGGCTGATGGTGGAGAATGCCAGCAGTGTCTGAATAGCACCGAGAATGAACATTCCCTTGTATGGAGCACCAGCGCCATTGGTAGCTGCAAAAGCCTTCGGAATGAAGTCTTCATCAGCCATTGCCTTGAAAATGTTTGGAACAGTGAACTGCCAGCCGAGCAGAGAGCCCAGGCAAGCCAGAGTCATGAGACCCATAACCAGTTTGCCTACTGCCGGTCCGAACATGTGAGCATAAGCCAGTCCGAACGGAGCGGAGCTTTCAACGATTTCCTGAGCTGGGAGCATACCAAACATTACGTTGGTGGATGCAATGTATACTACTGCGCAAAGAGCGGTAGCGAACATAACAGCCTTCGGAACAGCCTGTTCCGGGTTTTCTACTGCATCTGCGTTAGCGCAGGCAGATTCCAAACCGAGGAAGGACCACAGGGTCATGGTAATAGAGTTGGTTGCAGCTTCGCCGAATGGCATGTTGTGTACGTTCCAGTTAGCAGCGTACATATCGCCGGAGAAGAAGAACCAGCCTACTGTGGAAATTACGAGAATCGGAACAATTACGCCCCAAACGGTTACAGAACCAATCTTACCGGTGATGCTTGGACCACCAAAGTTTGGAAGGGTTGTGAGCCAGAGAACGGCAATGGTAGCTGCGCAGGACATAATCGGGCTAAGCTGAGCATCAAAGAATACGGAACCATAACCTACAGCAGATGTAGCAATAGCAACATTCGCAATAACAAGAGATACGCCGTAAGTATAGCCGCAAAGGAAGTTACCGCCCTTGCCGATGGATATTCAGCATAACCACTCATGCCGCCCGGGTTCTTGCTGTACATACCGCACTTAGCGAATGCATAAGCCAGGAGCATGGAACCTACTGCAGTAACCAGCCAGGAAACGATGGAGAGGCCGCCTACCTGAGCGAGCTTGCACGGGAGCATAATGATGCCGGAACCCATCATGTTAACAGCTGTAATAATAATCAGCTGTGTAACACTCATCTTCTTAGAGTTTTCCATTTTACACTCCTCAAGATATTCTTTTGTAAGAATATCTGTCTTTCATAAAAAATCCTGAAATATCAGGATTAGGATTGTTTGTAAACATTCAAGAGTACTTTTCCGTGACAAATCACAAAATTCCTTCCGAATGCTCCGCTAGAGACCCTATTCAGATGAGCACGTTTCTACGTACGACTAGATTATACACTACTCCTCTCTTATATGCCATAGCGTTATCTATACCAAATTTGCTCCCATCAGTCAGTTTTGGTTTATTCATTTTTTAAAAGAATAAAATATCCTTATTTGTTATATTATATAAGAAAAGCGCATGAAAAGGACACATCCCAAAGGATGTGCCCTTAAGCAATCTGATAGATTGTAAACGGAATTTTAACAAAGAGAAGTTAACTCTCTGTTATGCAGCTTTGTGTGCTTCCATGTTGCGATCATAATCGTAACGTGGGGAAATGTATCCATACAGCT